>Ga0209830_10000071_pt1 | contig 114618 bp, 117 predicted proteins | sample ArcticOcean_MG_C_12_FD_187439 | JGI IMG/M metagenome (GOLD analysis project Ga0209830, IMG submission 187439) | Marine microbial communities from western Arctic Ocean - ArcticOcean_MG_CB8_130 (SPAdes) (version 2) | ecosystem: Environmental > Aquatic > Marine > Oceanic | place: Arctic Ocean...
ATTCCAACTACTAAGGTCCTGATTGAATGCTGTGGCATTAGCAAACATATTTATCATATCATCAACATTACCAATATTCCAATCGTTTAATGGTTGATTGAATGCTGTGGCATTATTAAACATAGCAGTCATATTAGTAACATTACTAACATCCCATGTATTTAATGGTTGATTGAATGATCTGGCACCAGCAAACATAGCACTCATATTAGTAACATTACTAACGGTCCATCCACTAATGTCTTGGTTGAATGAACTGGCATTAAAAAAAATGTCTTGGTTGAATGAACTGGCATTCAAAAACATAGCACTCATATTAGTAACCTGACTAACAACCCATGTATTTAATGGTTGGTTGAATGATCTGGCACCAGCAAACATCTCTCTCATATCGGTAACCTGACTAACATCCCATGTATTTAATGGTTGATTGAATGATCTGGCACCAGTAAACATACCAATCATATTAGTAACACTACCAACATTCCATTCACTAATGTCTTGGTTAAATGAACTGGCACCACTAAACATAGCACGCATATTAGTAACACTACCAACATTCCATTCACTAATGTCTTGGTTAAATGAACTGGCACCACTAAACATAGCACGGATATCAGTAACCTTACTAACATCCCATTTATTTAATGGTTGATTGAATGAACTGGCCTTATTAAACATAGCACGCATATCAGTAACCTCACTAACATCCCATTCACTAATGTCTTTGTTGAATGCTATGGCACCATAAAACATAGCACGCATATCAGTAACCTCACTAACATCCCATCCACTAATGTCTTCGTTGAATGAACTGGCATTATTAAATATACCAAACATATCAGTAACCTTACTAACAACCCATTTATTTAATGGTTGATTGAATGAACTGGCATCATTAAACATACCACGCATATCAGTAACCTTACTAACATCCCATCCACTAATGTCTTCGTTGAATGAACTGGCACCATTAAACATACCACGCATATTAGTAACCTCACTAACATCCCATCCACTAATGTGTCCCCAAGTTTCTTGTGCGAAATCTTTATTATTCAACCAGCAATTAACAGCCAGTTTTAAATGTTCACCTGGTTTTATTCCTTTTAATATCTTCAAATCCATAGCTCTCATGTTAAAAACTGTAGGGTTCATCAAAAGTTATAATCTATAATATAATTATATATAATATAATTATATATAACACCAATTTTAAAATGGTGTATGTATAATTAGTTTGGTTCAAAGGTCACGTTACCCTGATTTAAATATCATGTTTATATGTATATTATTACACGGAACAACTAATACAAACGCGCGGTTTTACACGTTTGTCCCATTTTACACCTCGGAGAAATTAAACGACATAACTTACATTTTTACTATTTCGGATATCGGATATAACTATTCTACTAATTTCTTGAGCTAATTCCAACATTTGTTTATGTGTTTCTTGTTGAAAATGATTTAATTCTTCTTGGTGTTTTTTTTGTTGTGTGACTAACAAATTTTGTAATTCTTCTGGTATTTCTTTGTTTTCTTTTTTCATTTCCGAAAACATAAATAATATGGGTTGATTTTTTTGTTCTGAATCTATACATTTTTCGTTATGACTATAGAGTTTTGTTCTACTTTGAAAATTTTTATTACAATTATTACAAGAATAGATTGGGAGGGTTTCTGAAACTTTTTTTATACCATTTAGATTATTTACATGTTTTCGGGTAGTGTTATGTTTGTTATAATTAAATAATTTACACGTAGTATAGTCACAAATTAAACATTCATATTTTAATGGACTTGCTTTGGTTTTTTCTTTGGCTACATTTTGTATCATGATATGTTTGCGTGTTAATATATGCCTATTATAATCTTTTTTATTACATGATGAATAATCACAAATTACGCAATCATATTTTAATGGGTTTTCTTTGGGGTTTTTGGCTACTTTTTTGGCTACATTTTGTAGCATGATATGTTTGCGTGTTAATATATGCCGATTATAATCTTTTATATTACATGTTGAATAGTCACAATTTATACAATCATAATTTAATGGGTTTTCATTGGCTACATTTTGTATCATTTATATACAATAATATTAAAAAGTAGCTAAAAAAACCCCTAAATACTTTTCCTCAAAAAATCCATTTTTTTCCTTATGCTCTCATTTCAAAAATCCAAAAATGGAAATAAGAGCATTATGCTCTGAACCCTTTTTTTCACTTTTTCTTTACGCAAAAGTAATTTGGGAAATAGAAAATGGACATTTTAAAATGTCCATTTTTGATTTGCTGAAAATACTTTGCCCAAAACATTTTTTTTACATTTTTACTATTTCGGATATCGGATATAACTATTCTACTAATTTCTTGTCGATAAGTGTCTCGTGTGCTATTTTGCGAATCATTTTCTTGTATAGCCTCTCATTCTCTTCATCTGAACCACCACCCATGCTTTCACTTGTGATACGCAAACACTCGGCTTCTTCTTTGCTATCATATACGAGCCATCCTGGATGCGCTTCCCTCCAATCCAATAATCGTTTGACATTCTTGTGAGAGATAAGTTTCAACACACGTTTCATTTGATATTTTCTCTCGTCGTCCTTTTCCCAGATATCATTTTCTTTGATGTACATTATCTCCCTCTTGATATCGCTACAATGAATCGGGCGTTCGTACACATCCATATCTTTGAGCGCATTGATGATAATTCTACTAATTCCGTCTGCGTATCCTAGTCGCCCAACGTTGCTCACATCTTCCAAACTAACCTCAATATTATTCAAGAAATCGCTAAGATTCATAGCATCTTTACATTGTTCATTCAAAAAAACATTGAGATTGAATCGATTATTGAAAGTGTTATGACTATTTGTATTATTTATAATTTTGGATTCACTTGCCAGTTCCATCATATGTTTATTTTGTTCCATCAATAATTCTTTGAACTCTTCGTTTTGTTTGATAAGTTCTGATACAATAGTATATGAATATATCGGTGGCATTTCTATATTTTTATTTCCAAAATCATGTTCTGTTTCTTTTTCTTTTTCATTAGATTGAAATCCGTTGATATTTTTACATTTAAGTTTATGTCTCGATAATCCAGATTTATATTTGTATATATTACCACAATTACATGTAAATATATCAACAGATTCTTTATTCTCGTGTGGCATTTTTTCGTTATCATTCGTTATCATTATATGTTTGCGTGTTAAAAGATGTTTGGTATAGTTACTGTTCTTAGAGCATTTGAAGTCACATTTTTTACAATAATATATAGTGGCATCATTTGGCATTTTTTTTGTTATCATTTTTGTATATATAATGATAACAAAAAAATGCCTAAATACTTTTTATTAAAATTCTATTTTTTCCCTTATGCTCTCATTTCAAAAATCCAAAAACGGAATTGTGAGCATTATGCTCTGAACCCCTTTTTTCTTTTTTTGTTTACGCAAAAGTCAAATGGGAAATAGAAAATGGACATTTTAAAATGTCCATTTTTGATTTGCTGAAAATACTTTGCCCAAAACAAAAAAATATCATATTATATAAAATGGCCAAAAATATATTGGAACTACCTCTTTCTAATTTTTTAGACATACTACATTCATCATTTAGCAACGCAATTATAATAACAACATTAGCGTTTGCATCGTTAAGATTGCTAGAAACCACTTCTCCAAGTGATCGTGTAATAACTTTTTTTGTAGGTATATCTTTTTTAGGAATATCTATTTTATTTAGTTTGATTATATTATACAATTTATTTCACTATTCCAAACAATATATTTCAATTACACGATGGACGTATATAGTAAGTTTATTTTTGTTAGTTCAACTTTTTATATTCTTTCATAGTTTGTATTATTTCAGAAAAGACTTGTAAATGTCAAATTATTATAATTATTATATCATTCGTGAAAAACGATATAACCTACTTTGATGTGTTTTACATTACCAAGGGTGTAAAATGGTATAAGTAAATCAAAATATATATATATATATTATTCAATATAACCCAACCCAATGAGTTCAATGATAGAAAATGTGTCGCTCCCATTTGTCAGTATATGTACTCCTACCTTTAATCGTCGTCCATTCATTCCTTACATTATAAAATGTTTTTTATCACAAACATATCCACTGGAACGAATAGAATGGATTATAATAGACGATGGAACCGATAGTATTCAAGACTTGGTAGCAGATATTCCTCAAGTAAAATACCACTATTATGACACAAAAATGTCGCTAGGAAAGAAACGCAATTTGATGCACGATAAATGTAAAGGTGATATCATTGTTTATATGGACGACGACGATTATTATCCACCTGAACGAGTATCGCATGCTGTAGAAACATTACAAAAAAATCCCCAGACATTAGTAGCAGGGTCGAGCGCAATGTTTATTTACTTTAAACACATCCAACAGATGTATTGTTTTGGCCCATATGGTTTAAATCACGCCACCGCGGCAACTTTCGCATTTCGTCGAAAACTTTTAGATACATGTAGATATGATGAAACGGCTGCGCTCGCCGAAGAGAAGGCCTTTTTAAAGAACTGGACGGTTCCTCTTGTTCAGATGGACCCTTTGAAAACAATACTCGTGTTCTCTCATATTCATAATACGTTTGATAAAAAGGAGTTATTGGAACAATCAGACAAATACCAAACTTCTTCCACATTAAAAGTGGACGATTTCATAAAAGATGTTGAAATCTATGATTTTTTTGTAAACCGTATAGATAAGTTGTTGAATAAATACGATCCAGGAACATTGAAATACAAACCAGATGTGGTTGAACAGAAGAGAGAAATAACACATAAACGACAACAAAAAATAGAGATAGAAACGGCAAAATACAAAGTTCGACAAGAAATGGAGATTCAATATTCAAAGAAAATAGAAGAATATACCAGCATAATAAACAAACTTACAAATGAAAAGAAATCATTACAGGAGCAAAATGAATATTTACATGCCAAACTAAAAGAGGTGATACAAAGAATGAAACTAGGTAAGTAACAATCAAAATAGAAACAAACTGTTCGTAACATTTGTGTAACCAACACTCCTACTCCTATCACATATTTATACCTGTAATTGTGTGTAATTACGAATAATTTTTTTCGCATCATCGATAGAAGTAATAAACAACGGATTGTATATTGCTCCTTTCTGGTCTATTTTTACTAGATAAATAGAAGAGACCATAAATATAATGAATGCGGAAGGTACTATAATACGTACAATTTTGTCCATCAATGGACGCCATTCTTCCTTTTCATAGAAATGTCGAAGTAGAATGACCATGATAAATCCAAACAATATATTCGGTATATAATGATCAGTATTTTCCAGATAGTGTTCTATGGGAGCATCCTTTTTGGATTGAAAGAAAACATCACAAATATCAGGACCAATATTGGTATTGATATTTTCGTGATGATATTCGTGTATTTTATTCACATGGAAAATTGAATAATTGATGTTATGAAGTGTAGTATAGAAAAAATAAAAAAAGAGAATAACCCAATTGTCGAGTAATCCTAGAGGATAGATAAGTTCAATTCCATAATTCATACAGGCAGACAAGAACTCTAAAATATACTGAATAAAATGAGAGAACACATTATTATTCTCGTGATGATAATGATGACAAATGGATAATAGATTACGTTTATCATGGGATGCTCGATGAACAAAATAAGCAAGCAGGACCATAAACCCAAACGATAAAAACCCTTTTCCAGGGTCATTTTTAGAGAGAATAAGTACACATACAAATATAGTGAGCCAAGATTTGTAGTTCATTTTGAGGGATTCTATTGTGTCTTTGACATTGTTTCGTTCATTCTGTTTGACCCAGGTTTGAGATTCGTCTTCGCTTGTGGTGGGGGTCTCCTGTTGTTCTTGTATTTGTTCCTGTTCCTTTTTGGATGTCTCTTGTTCTGTTTTCATTAAATAAAGTACGAATATATATTATATATAAAGGTGAGGTATAATTGTATGATATTTTCCTTATTAGTCTTCTTCAATTCTCTATGACGAATAGATATGATTGTAGTCGATAATGGTGGTATTGAATGACCGAAGTAGGATAATAACAAACATTTTCAAAGCACATATAGACCACACATTAATAAGGAGTTCAATAATTTTTTCGTATTGATGGTCGCAATTATATCCAACACCTAAACTACACATGAAATCTTTTCTTTCTCTCGTAGAGGATGTATTTAGATATCTTTCTTCTAGTAAACTTAGGGGACAATCCTGTAGAACAACAACAGACAATGCGTCCATACTAATTACAACCAAACATACTGCTAAATGACCAATATGTGTGCTAAAAGCCAATATGATTCCTATACAAAATATAATCAGATTGTGAACGGTATAATAATATTCCCCTCGCAATGAAGGAGTAGGCAATTGATACTGTTTTTGTAGCATTTTCGATGATTTTCGAATCACATTATTTAGCAATGAACGAGTGTTCTTCTTGTGTTTTTTTTTCAAATAGTTCGGGGTTTGTTTTATCGTTTCATGTTCACGTGTCAAATAATAATTTTTATTATTTAGGTCCATTTTAATGTGCGACGATTTGTGATTATGATTATAATTACAAATTCTTTTTATATTTTCTCAATAGATGAAACGCATTACTGAGAAAATACACGATGTTGGAATATTCACTATCAACGTTACTTACGAACTGACTACGCAAGGGTTGGATACTCCATAGTTGATACCTCCCCACGCAACCTTTTTACTATTTGCCCAGGTATATTTGCCACAATTTCCTGTCGACCCAATATAGGGTGCTGTATTGAAGTCCATTATGGTTGTGGCATCAAGAGCAGGCACTCCCATGTTATTTTCATTTATTGTACATTCACTTCCATTGGATTTCGCACTTACATCTGTCCAGTAGTCAGGACAGGTTCCGACAAGAGGTGGCCATGCTGAAGTACTTGACATTTTTCTAAATAACCATATCAAAATAAAAGTCCAGATGATAAGAATTACCAATGTGAAAAAAATTGTATATTTATGAAATGGTGTCATTATATAATAATGTAGAGAATAAAATAAAATCCAGAAAAATAGAATAACAATACTAACAACAACAACTATTATTGTTAATTTCTAGTAAAATATTTAAGAAGAATTGTACCATAGTATTTATATCTATATAGTATATAGCTAATATGAGTAGACAATTTAATGGAAGAGTAGATATCAAATCTCCTGATACCGCAGCATTATTTCAAATGTACGATAAGATACCCGCAAATCAATGTGCTACCTATAGAAATCCCACGGAAGGCCAATGGGAGAATTCATTATTATCCAGTACCTTTTTTTCAGCCGGTAACATGCAAATTATTCAAAATGGTATTCGGGCCGGGGTATATGATAAGTCAAATGGACAATTTGTCATAGACAATCAAGATTGTGACGCTTTAAAAATAATCATGCGTGGTATTTTTTTGGAGCATGCCTTAAATCAACCTGATCATATTCGTGAGCAGGTAGAACAATTGAATAATTTCGTGTTGAATTATAGTATCCCACGTGTTTATTCCGAGGCAATTGGATACAATAAATATTTGGAGGATGTAAGTACCATGTATACACCTATGGATCGTCCAGTTATGTCTAAAACCAATGACAAGCAATTAGAGATGAAACCATGGTTTTAAAAAAAATGAGGGTGTAAATATCTAATATTTAGATAGTATGTAATATTTTGTTGATTACATACTATTTACTAGCCACTATATGCTAATGATAAAGTTAGTGTCTTTTTCTGCGAACCCGTTTTGTTGTTTGTTTGTGGTGTTTTCTTTTTCTGTGAGCACGTGTTTTTCTCTTGCCTCCTTTAGAGGTTCGTGGTCGTTTTTCTTTTTCTTCTTCTGATTCTGAATCTGAATCTGAATCTCCTAGTTGTCGTTTTGTTCCTTGTTTTCCTTTGTTTTCATTCTTTTCATTCTTTCCTTTATTTCCTTTAAAAAAATTAGTTATTCTATTATCCGGTTGTATATTCTTCTTCTTTTCCTTCTCCTCTCCTCCAGCAGCGGCAGGGTCCTGATTACTTGATTTTGGTCTAGTAAGTAATTGTCCTTTACACTGTAGAGATTTGTCTATTTTATTTTGTAACTCATTTATTTCGGCTATAAGTTTATTTTGTTCCGTGTTTTCCTTCATTCGTTGTTCATTTTTGGAGAGCACATTTGTCAACTCTGAAACATCCATATTCTGGAGTCTGTGTCTATTAAACTCATTGGTTATGGTATTACAATTACGAGCAAGATTGCCTCTTATTGTATTCAAATAATCGCTAATATTATTGATCGTTTGGGGTGTTCCTGGTTGAAATAAATTATATATTGCTGCCACAGTAGTTCCAAGTGATGTTATTACTCCCATGCGGACGATGGGAATAGCTGGCATAGATGGGTAAATAACATGGGATATAATATCATGATATATCGATAATCTTCCTATAATCTCAGGCAAACTCATCATGAGTGGATTCTCATTGTTAATCAAATTCGCACTCGTTTCTAAAAAATCTCTAACATATGTAAGATATCTTGCTGATGAACCATTATTAGCTAATTCACTACTGATATTTTGTGCCAGTTGTAGTGAACGATTCGAAATTTCAGTAGTATTCGAACTTTGCGAGGCAGATGAACCAGCACCACTGTTTCCCACCACCTGTTCTGCTGCACTAATTGCCTCTGCTTGATTTTCTTGTGGTAACATTTCAATTAAAGCTAAACCTTCAGGACCTTGAGAACCCAGAGAACTAACAGTATCTTGAGAAGAAGAAGAATCATCTTTCTCATTATCCATACCCCCACGCATATGTCTACGTCTACCATGTGTTTTCTTATGTTTTTTTGTTCCATGATGTTTACGTTTCATTGAAACTTTTTTACCACGATGAACATATCCCATTATTATATATAATAATAAGATAAAAATAAAAAACGTAGCGAAAACATATATAAAGTTGTACAAATAAATATTACAAGTTACAATACACTGATGGTATGATTCACGCAAGTACGAGTTGAATATTTTTGTCACCTAAAAGGTGTATACGGCATGTATAGAAAAATTGATTTGTATTTAATTACTTTTGGGATAGTAAATTAAAATGAAAGCCTGGGATTACGTAAAACCATTTATATTATATCTTAAAAAATGTGGTTATCGCCTTCCTATGGATCTAATTCGGTATATATATTCATTTCTATTACATGATATTCATAAGCAGTTATCTATTAATTTTATAACTAACAGAATACGTGGACATGTCAGGGACAATGGGGTGAGGTTCTGGGATGATAGCTTTACAATACATTTTAACGAAATACCTTATTTTACAATTAATAGTGACAATAGAATAAAGTGTAAAAATGCTATAATATCTTCGATTAATGCTATATCTAGAAAACAATATGATTTTGGTCATTATTGTTGTAGTGGTAAAGGATTAGTAATTAAAAATACTATAGACAATCTCAATCCCCGCCGTTATATAATGTAGATGTGAAGCAATTATTAATTATTTTAATCCTTTTTCAATTACCTCATGTTCTATCTGTTTATTGATATATTTAACGCCACCCCAGTTACCCATCATAGCATTAGCGCTATATTTACGCGAAACTTCATCCATCGATAATAATAAGATAAAAATAAAAAACGTAGCGAAAACATATATAATGGTTGTACAAATAAAATATTACAAGTTACATTACACTGATGGTATGATTCACGCAAGTACGATTTTTTTCTTGATGACCTTTTTCTTCGTTTTCGATTTCGTTCCAGATTGTCCATCGGTTCCAGTATTTTCATTCATTATTTTTTCGCGTCCTTCTCTATATTTCAAATATTCTATTTCTAAAGAATTAAGTTCAAGTGTCCACATTTGTTGAATGGAAGTAGACATAACTTTTTCTAATTCACTTTCTTTTTCGCATTTTTCTTTTTCTAATTTCGTGACATTTTCTTCAGTTACACTATCCATAGGCATACGCACCAAATATTTGAAATCCTCATCGTCGTTCATTATAACAAAACCTTTATCCATCAACATTTGGGAGATGACCTCTTTCTTTTTGCGTCGTAAGTCAATGGAACCATCTAATGTTTCCTTAATATATCGTGCTTTGTTCGACAATAAAACCAGTTCTTGAGTCAACCATTGGGTCAAATAGTTTTTCCTGGTTTGATACATGTCTAAACGTTTCACCATATAGTCATCAATAATTTCGGATACTTTATTATATTTCTTCAACTTGTCGTCGGCATCAAATAAGTGCATATTGGTGGTAGTATTTGTAGTTGTCAGTTTGAACTGTTTTTCTAATCCGTTACACCCATGTTCAAACGATTTAGATTCTAGTTCATTGAGTTTTCCTTTATGAAGAGTAATGGCAAAGTCAACGTGTGTGTCTTTGCTCATATCGTCGTAATCTTTTACAATAGGATTGATTTTCTTTCCATTTTTATCCACGGTATCTGTGAGGGATTCCAGATATTCTTTGAAGTCATCTGTCCATAATCCTACGGGTAGTTCAGTAATTCTAATTTTGTCTTCTCCAATTTTTTCATATGTTCCCTTGATCATAAACTTATCATGATTGTCGGAAATACTTTGTATTGAACCTGTAAAGCCTTGATAGTATGGAATAAACTGTTTTTCTTTTGAAGAGGAAGAGGAAGAGGAAGAGGAAGATGCTATATTCTGACGCAAATAATCAATAATATCGGTGGGATTATAACACATAATGTCGGTACTGAAACCCGTCCCAATTCCTTTCGATCCGTTGACAAGAATCATCGGGATAATTGGAGCATAATAGATGGGTTCTACCGACAACCCATCATCATCAAGATATTTGAGAATCTTGTCGTCATTTTCAGGGAAGATCGCGCGGGTGATAGGCGATAATTGCGTAAATATATATCTTTCCGAAGCACTATCCTTTCCACCTTGTAGTCTTGTGCCAAACTGACCATTGGGCATGAATAGATTGATGTTGTTAGAACCCACATAGTTTTGCGCCATGCCGACAATCGCACCATTCAAAGAAGCTTCACCATGATGATATCCAGAGTGTTCTGAAACATAACCAGTGAATTGTGCCACCTTGATTTCTTGTGTCAATCTCTTTTTGAAGGCAGCAAATAATATTTTTCGCAAACTAATTTTCAGTCCATCCATCAAGTTCGGAATGCTTCGGTCGCAATCATATTTGGAGAAGTGAATGAGTTCTTTGTGAATGAAATCTTCGTAAGACACCGTTTCAGCATTGGTATCGAGGAAACGTTCTCGCGAATAGTCCCCTAACCAGAGCTTTCTGTCATCTGCGCGTTTTTTATTGAATACCATATCGATCGCATTATCGCTATCGGTCCCGTTATAGGTGAAACCAACAATTTTCTTCTTCGCAAAATATTCACGAAACTCTTTTCCTGTACTCGTTCCCAACCCCTTGTAATATTTTGTTTTCCATCCACTCATATCTGTGTTAGGATCATCTTTCCATGCGGCATATTCACCTTCATTATAAAATACCCGTTCTTGATTGCCTTTGCGAGCTTTCAGAATAGGAGTGTTCATAAATCCAATGAAATTGGGAACTTGTGATAAAGAATGCCATTCAGATTGAAATAGATTAATCCCCAACCCTTTGATATGACTGCCATCTAAATCCTGGTCCGTCATGAACAGAACACGACCATAACGAAGGGTTTTTGTGACATCTTCATTGTTATTGTATTTCTTTCCAGATTCCAGGCCAAGAATTTTCTTAATTTCTGCGATTTCCTTGTTTTCAGAAATCTTTTTAGTCGCTTCTCCTCGAACGTTTAGAACCTTTCCCTTCATCGGATAAACTCCAATAGTGTTTCTATCTTCAGAAGATAATCCAGATACAATTCCAGCCTTGGCAGAATCACCCTCACAAAAGATAATAATACATTCTCCCGATTTTGCAGTTCCTGCCCAGTTTGCATCAATTAGTTTAGGAATACCGCGAATATTCTTTGTTTTAGAACCATCAGTTTTCTTCGCCTGTTTATTTTCCTTGACTTCTGTTATGGCGCACGCAGCATCCATAACTCCCATTTTCGCAACTTTTTCGATAAACTTATCCGATACATTACAGCTCGATCCAAACTTCGCAACAGGAGTATTCATATAATCTTTTGTTTGACTATCAAATGACGGATTTTCGACATCACATCGGAGAAACAACATGAGTTGTTCTTTGATACTGTTGGCGGTAACAGAAACCTTTTTCTTCTTTTCAATATACGCAACAAGTTTGCGGGTAATTTGGTTCAAAATATACTCCACGTGTTTTCCACCTTTACTAGTGTGAATGCCATTGACAAAGGATACATGAGCGAACTCGGCAACGGGTGTTAACGATACAGCGTATTCCCAACGTCCTCCATGGTCTTCATATACACGTTTCGATTCATCTTTGTTACCAATATATAGGTCGATATATTGAGGAAATGATTTCAGTGGAACAATTTCAGAATTGTATTTTACCTTGATTGATTTATCGGTGATAGCAGCAACATCATAAACACGTCGACGTAAAAGTGCTACAACCTCAGGTGTTAATCCATTAGCCATTCCTAATCTCTGATAATCTGGTTTGAATGTAATTTTGGTATAAGGCTTGGTTTTACATTTTATGATTTTGGGTTTATCAATAATGTCTAAGTTGTCATGAAAATTTTGTGTGTACTTGAGTCCGCGAATATGATCCACTGTTTCAATGGAGCCAAATGTAGACCAGATGAGTACCAGTTTGAAACCAAAACCGTTTTTTCCTCCCACAATTTTCTTTTCAGTTTTATCGTAATTTGTAGAGGTACGTAAATGTCCAAAAATCAATTCGGGAATCCATACCTTATATTCAGGATGTTCCGCAACATCAATACCATTACCATCATTTGTCATCGTAATTGTTCCGTCATCGTCAATAGAGATATCGATATAAGTAACTGGTTTCACAGAATCTTTTGTCGAGGATGATGACGAATCCTTCAGCTGTTGTTGCATACGAATCACATGGTCTCTACAATTGACAATACCTTCATCGAATAGTTTGAACAATGCGGGGATGTAATTGATATTTTTTTCAATAATTTTGTCGTTATCTTCATTCATGATCCATACTGACGATTCAATGTCTTCTACTGAACCAATGTAAGTATCTGGATTATCCAGGATATGCTGTTTATCCGTTTTTTGTTGATATTTAGTAGAAAGTGAAGAGGATTCATTTGTTGTAGATGTCATGGTATACTTAGTATAATTAGTATAACTAGCATAGCGTGATATGTTTATTTCAATTTTTATAATATAATGATGAATATATACAATGCCACAAGTACCTCTTAATTTGAATAAACATAATCGTTATTCCTTTGTGCGACACCAAGAAAAGTGTATTCAACGAAACTTTAGCGACCCATCAAAATGTAAAAGTGGTAATTGTAGTTCTGTTACATGTCATACTGAGACAAATAATAAATCATTAAACTCAAATGCGGATGTAATTCAAAGTTTGAGCCAAACCCAGCGTGCAGTAAATGCGGTCAAATACGGAAGAGGTGGGAGTATTGTATATGGAAATAATAATATTACATATAATAATTCACCCTTTTTAGGAAATGTAGTACTGCCTCTAAGAAACCGATTTTAAATAAAATACTCACATTTCACATTTTTTTCTTCTTATACATTATAATGTATCACACAAAAGCTACAGATGGTATGTACCACATTCGTGGAAAGAAGTTCGAAATTTTAGAAGGCTCTCGTGCTCAAGTTCATCACGGAACTGCGTATAAGACAAGTGGTGGTTTAACAAAGGACCATCTTCACATGAACAAGCATGGTCGCATTGTTTCCAAGAAGAAGCACATGACCGCCAAGAAGGAGAAACGTTTAGTAAAAGCAGGTTACGGAACCAAGAAGGGTAAGTTCGGATTTGTTCTTTTAGGTGATTCCAAGGCAAAGAAAGGCAAATCTCACAAATCTCACAAATCTCGCAAATCTCGCAAATCTCGCAGATAAAAAAAATAATCCCTTCCCTAACCTAATATTGTTGTGATGACAACATAGAACATACATATTTACATATGAAATACGTAAATATGAACAGACCCAATTATTGTAAATGAGAAAAATAAAATTAAAAGTCGTCCTCTCTTCTCCTCTTTTCTGATATCGTTACAAATGAAGCCATTGAATAGAGATAAATCCATCAAAATCGCTATACTCATGTAATACAGAAGATATATATTTCTCAAAGTAGCGTTTGCTGACCGACAATCGTGTATTTTTCTTGTCAATATAAAAGGTATATATCTCGTTAATAGGTATCAATACTGTATCGATTTCTTTTTTGTCATATAGTATCTTATAATATTCCTTTGCGTCTGTAATATATTTGTTCATTTCTTCAATCTTATTCCAAAAAGAACACTGAACATTCATAATAAACTTATTATTAACAATTTCGATGTTTGAATAGTAATGGCTTAATATATTTAGTATATCTTTTTCGTCAGTGATTTTATGTGTAGTTAATTTCAAAGGTGTATCGTCATTCTTGGTAGTCTTTTCGTTTAACCATATTTTAAATAGGGCAACTAGTTCGTCTAGTTCCAGCTCAATTTCGATATCTAGTTTATCATGTATAGAAATAATCTCATTAGTTCCCTTATCATTCATGATGATAGATGTATCCCAAAAGGTTAGAAAATCACTGACAATTGGTAATTGAGAACTAGTGACATTTATGAATGTATCGTTAGACTCTTCATATGTATATTTATCCTTTAACAACATTTTGAAATGATTGCTATACATGACATTTGGGAGAGAATATTTGGATACGAAAAGTTTCCATAAATAATGCATATTTTTCCAATTGAGTAATGTGACATTGAGGTCGCCATGTTTTTGTTCAACCTTCTCAATAAACTGATCACAAAACTGCTCAAACACTTGTTCTTGACTATGATGTTTCATATACAATGCGTATTCAGATATATCATCACATGTTTCCAAAAATAAATCGGCATTTCCATAACGATTCGAATAGTGTGCAGCAACACATAATAAATCAACTGAGTAATCATTTAACATGTCTCTCCAGGAGTTATTGGACCCTTGTTCCATAAAATCAATTAAACGACAATCAGTATATACATAATTTTCATTGTATTTCGTGACAATATTACTGGTTAGGTTTGTAATTCCTGTTGTTAAGTAAGAAATCGCGTCCAGGTCACTCATATATTTTTTAACATTTGGAGGAATGATATACATCCTATTTGTATTTTTTTTCAACAAGTTATCTCCAATAATCGTCAAAAAATATTTCGCCTTGTTTTTTCGCGAAAAAAAGTTAGAACATAATTGATTCAATACAATTTGAATAGTATCAGATTCAGGTATTGATTGAAACAAACTCCGCTCTTTGATCATTTTCAACAAGGAAACCTTGGTTTTGTGTTTCCACGGAAGTAATTTACGTTCCTTTGATATCGATGTTAATATATGATGATGTACAACGTCTTCTCTAACAATAGAATAATGATTTCCCGTATAGTGGTAGTAATAGGAAATATTAGGTAGATAAAAATATTGGTTTTTATTTAGAAACAATTGAGTAAAAATTATTTGTTCATTTGTCAGAAAATTATTACGAACAATACGTTCATTATGATGTTTTTCTTCATTTTCCAGTGTTGACGGTAACATATCTGTAATATGTGATGTCATTCGGGTAATCATATAGGTATCATCTTTATATTTTTCAAATAGTGATGTTATTGTGGATATAAAAGAAATTAATGTTTCCTCATGATGTTCCATAATTAGATATTATATGTAAATGTTTTTAAATCTTATTTTATAATATGAAGTACAGAACTAGGAAACAGAAAGAGAAAGTCCCTCGGCGTTATATACCAAAACGATTATCAAGAAAAGATACAAAAAAACAGCGTAATATGTTGAAAAAATCTAGAAAAATGTACAAACAAGGGAAATATTATACGAGAAAACGAGTACCATCATTTACATCCAAAGTATCACCACATGTAGTAAAAGCACGAAAGATATATAATATTGAATCAATTAAACCAAGTAGGAGTTTAGCAGTCAAGACGGGGTGTTCTAAACAGTCTTTAGAAAAAATAGTGAGTAAGGGAAGAGGGGCATATTTTTCTTCGGGATCGAGACCAAATCAGACTGGAGAGTCATGGGGAATCGCCAGATTGGCGAGTGCGATTACCTCCGGTAAAGCCGCTGCCATAGATTATAACATTTTGGAAAAAGGATGTCGTAAAAATAGTAAAGCATTACATATGGCAAAAATGTCTAGAAAAAAATATGGATATGGAAACAAATCAGTTGCTAAAGTGGAATTATAATAAAAAATAATCGGAATTGTTTATATTTTTACATGTTTATTTACTATTGTTCATAAAAAGGTGATATCATATTTTGTATTATAACGATTTAAAGCTATTTTGAAAAAAAACAATAATAACTATGAGTGTAATGGTAGAAAATGATATGAATAGTAGTAATATTCTAACAATTAAAACTGTTCAAATACAGCCGTTTCGAACCCTAATGACTGCACTGAAAGATATTTTATTAGAAACAAATATCACATTTCAACCTGATGGCATTCGTATTATTAATATGGACAAGAGTCATACTGTTTTAGCTCATCTTTTTTTAGCTGCTCCCAATTTTGAAATGTATGAATGTAAGAAAGAGAAAATTATTATTGGAGTCAATATGTTTCATTTATTCAAATTAATTAACTCTATCGACAATGATGATACCTTGACAATTTATATCGAAAAAGATGATTATGTGGATGGAGTAGTATCCCATTTAAGTCTACGATTTGAGAATGGCGAGATTAAACAATGTAAGACCCAAAAGTTGCGATTAATTGAGCCTGAAGCCGAGGAACTTGAATATCCGAACGTGAAGTTTTCATCCGTTATTAATTTACCCTCATCAGACTTCCAAAAGATTATCCGTGATTTATCATGTATTTCAGATAAACTAGAGATTAAATCAGTTGGAAATGAATTAATTTTCAAATGTTCTGGACAGTTTGCCTCTGCTGAGATTCATCGTGCCGAGTCAGATGGAAGTATGGGTTTTATTATGAAGCAAGATTCATCAAAGGTGATTCAAGGGGAGTTTTCTTTGAAAAATCTAGGATATTTCATCAAATGTACAAACCTGTGTTCACAAATAGAGATTTATCTGGAAAACGATTTACCTCTGGTTGTTAAATATAATGTGGCTTCGTTGGGAGAAATTAAGTTGTGCCTTGCGCCATTGCCTAGTTCTTAAGACATATTTATGATATTCTAATATAAAATAAAATAAATAATAAAAAAAAATAAAACTCAACAAACCGATTATCTTATAGTATAATATACTATAGCAATAATAGATGTCTAGATACACGAAACGATGCGCAGTAATGGAAAAATGTTGTATACCTGGACCAACTGGACCTCCGGGAGCGACAGGGGCTCAAGGTGTTCGAGGATTTACAGGACAAACAGGAGCATCTGGCACAACAGGAGCAACAGGAGCAACAGGCGCAACTGGGGCAATTGGTTTAACCGGAGCTACTGGTACTCCAGGAGACATATATTCTTCTCCTTCCACTGATTTTACAGGGTTTACAGCAGGTTCAACCGTCGTTGGGGGGATTATATCCTCGGGACTAGCATATAGTCCAGGACAAGAAGTAATAATTGTGTCGCAAGCGAATTATAATATAAATTGTAACGGAGTTGTTGAAGATTATATACCATCAACAGGTCAGATACTTATATTCAACGTTGTTGATATCGATGGAATTATGGCGGGTGGTCAAACAGTCGTATTTAATTTAGGAGGTATCCCTGGCATAGATGGAATTACTGGAGCTACGGGTGCTACGGGTGCTACGGGTGCTACTGGAGCTACTGGAGCTACTGGGGATACAGGCGCAACTGGAGCTATTGGGGATACAGGCGCAACTGGTTCTACAGGCGCAACTGGTTCTACAGGTTCCAGAGGTGCTACAGGTGCTACAGGTTCCACTGGTACTACAGGTGCTACAGGTGCTACAGGTGCTACAGGTGGTATAGGATCTACGGGTCCTATTGGAGCTACTGGACCATCATTAGGATCCGCAGGAGCAGTGGTGTTTGCCGGAGGTCCTGATATTAATATGGATTTGTCAGTAATATCAGGTGATTTGGATAACTATACCATAGGAGATTTTTCTTTTTATAAGCTTATTAATGGTGCGAGTGTATATAATATTACCGGATTTTCAGGTGGAGTAAATGGAAAGTATATCATAATTGTTAATACAACCAGTAATAATCAGACTTTTCAACAAGAAAGTACTAACTCTCTTGAACCCAACCGTTTGGTTTTAGGAACTGCGAATAAAACAATCAATCCTAATCAAACAGTTACTTTTATTTATGTGACCAACCTAACTATTGGAGTGACTTCAGGGTTATCTCGTTGGGTTCTAACCTCGTCGATATAAGGAAATAGAAAAACCCCAAATAAAAATATGGTTTATAAAAGTAATATAAAGTGATTTATTTGAGTAACCATATATTATGGAAAATACTCTTTACTCACCAGAACAATATAATATACTATGGAAAACCTCTTGGTTAACTGGTTTGTCTAGTATGTATGCTTTTTGTAAACAACAAAATACAACGGGTATCCTACTCTTTCATGGAGACGAACCATGGATATATGGATGGTAAGAACCTGTTTATTGTACCAAATACATAGAAGTAATACAAATCAATATGGGAATATATGGATGTTTTTAACATCTATCTCTATAACTAGTTATCTTAGAGGTTGTGCCGAATATAGAAAACTAAAATATTGGACTAGCACATATAATCATATGGGTTTACATGTTATATCTAATATAGCAAATATGATTTTAATCGCAGGGGAATAAATAATCAAATATATAATAAAAAATCAAATAGTCATTTTTTATTATGTTTCAGAATTGTAATTTTTTACATTCATTATGAATTACTCATAGAAATTACCCAAATATTTATCATACATAGGAGGTAAGTAATCGTTGTCTTGTGTTTTTATATGAATACATGTAACATCATCTGAAAATAGATGCTTATGCTCCTTGATTTTTTTAGCAATAATATCTGGGTCAGTCATCTCTACTGTATTATGTTCCTGATGGGTAAAGTTTTGAAGCTTATTGGAGATAAAATTAGCATCGCCGAAATAACTTAAATGCCATCCTCCTTTGTGGACAATAGGCAACCAGTTGCCAAACCGAACCTCATCACATGTCAAGTTCAGTTCTAATAATTTACCATATGTCATCACTTTAGATTGCCACCATTTGTGGTCTAACTGAGTATTCAAATTATAATAATAAAAATCCATTTCTAATATGTTGAATGTAATATCTATTTCATAATTGACTGCTTTTTGAATCATAGTTGGATCAGCTATTTCGTCCAGATCATTAATAAGAACAATGTCCTCGGGTTCTAATTCATCTTTTATAGAGTCAATACCCCGACGAATACAACAACGCTGAAACTTCTCGTTCTTCCATTGTTGTCCTTTTTCAATATCACAATCAGGATATTTATGGGGGAAATCATCAACCACAACATAAATAATCTTATGTATAAACTCGGAAAACATTTTCTTGTTCTTCTCGAAGTTCAATGGTTTTTCCTTGCCAATATGTGTATGAGTTGCTTCTGCTATTATAAAATAATCAACATGGTCATTCAAGATAGTGAGTCGATATTTCAATAGTTCTAATTCATTGTAGAAAATAAAACAATCGACAACTTTTCTTTTTCTAGTCTTCTTCTTTTTGACATCATTCAATTGTACCAGTCTATCTTCGTTGGAAGCATATTTATCACGAGAATAAGAGTTAACATAATGGTCCACTGGGCTTTGATGACACGAGTAATATTTTGGTTTGTTTTTACATATCCACATTTCTGTATCTACTTTAGTTTTAATATCAAATGTCAATGACTTGATATAATTAGTGGAAGCCCACCAAAAGTTACCAGAATAATGTTTCGGTATTCCATCATTTTTGTCATAATAATTACATCCTACGGTATCATATTTTTTTTTCAATATAGATAAACATGTATTGTGTTTTTCAATTAAGAAGTATGTCATTAAATCAATCCAATCGTTCACATTATTGTAACGAGGTGTATTTTTGATGTAAGATATACCTTTGGTATGTAAATATAGGATATTACAATGAGGATTATTAGAAGAAAAATGATATAGTTTATTCAACGTAGGTATTTCCCATAATTGTGTATTTTCAGAGTAATTATCTATATCATATTTGTCTCCATAGTTTTTATTTACGATAGGTTCGCCGATATTTGTTATATATACTTTCTCCAATTTATCAATGAGTTTAGAACGTGTCATTAGTTCTATGAACTTTTCAAGTCGTTCTAATCCAAACTCTTTGATATGACAACTATGAATAAAGCAATAATTTTTATTTTTTGGATTATTAACCGCGTCCTTAGTGTGTGTGTTGTTTTTCAAAATAGATTTCGACTTCACATTTTCACCATTTTGTAACGCAACATAATTCAAAACATTCCGGATTTTTTTTACATCAAAAAACTCGTCATATTTACAAATACGTAAATTGGAGTACGATTGAATAAAACTATTATCTAAAAAGTCGCAATCTTCACTCAATATATTGAATCCAGAATCTAATAACCGATCACATCGGATATGTTCAAATATTCGTGTTGTCCTGTTTAAAGGTGGATTTTCTTCTTCGTGTAATTGTCCGTGTATGTTTAATATGACCCTACATTTCGCTAATTCGCGGTCGCGTTCAATTCCCCACCCCTGAATAATATTCACAGTATATTCATTCTTGAGTAAGTCTTTCACAATTGCTTTCCGACGTGGGGGGGATTTCTCTATACTGTTTGTGCTAGATGTTCCAGAAACCAATATACCGAAATCAAACTCTTTCTTTGTATTTTTCCATAATTCTTTTAGCATTTTTATTTCTTCTGGATTTTTCGTATAGGGTAAATGTGTAACATCTGTTACTCCGTGATTGTTCAATATTTGAATATTAGACTGACTATAATCATATAATTTGGCTGATGGATATATTTTATGATGTTCTAAAACAACATTTAATCTTGATTCATAACATAAAGGTTCTGTATTCAACAATTCAATCTGAGTATTGGGAAACAAATCAAATATCTCAGGGATGTGTATAAGAAGTAGAAATGTTATACGATAAGGTTCTAGTATTTTTAAATATTCCAAATCTTTCGTGAAAACAATGTCATATATATTATCTTGATTCAAATTATGAAAATAATCTTTCATAGCATCTAATCCAAAAACATGTCCAGCAAAAATAACCCATAAAGGTTTTTCGGTAGTAATCCAATTTTTAATAATAGTACTTTGCCATATAGTAGCTCGTTGTTGCCAACTACAAGATTCCGCATATTTTCTACCATGTTCTCTCATTTCCGTCTTCTTTTGGTCAGTCAAACTCATTAAAGTTTCGATTTCTTTACCCGGTTGAATAGAGATTCCACAATCTCCCATCGTATTTACCAAACCAGCAATAGGATAATAAATACAAATGACTTCATTTTTCAACATTTCCAATGCGGTAATACAAGACGTTTCGGGCCAATTTGTGGGATAAAGCCAAAACTCTGTGGTTGCCATGCGTTCGTATAATTGTGATTGAGAAAGTTTTCCAAGATGAGTAATACTGTCGAAACGCTGTACAATTTCATTCATTTTGTTTTCATCCTCATTATGAGGAAATGGATTATAGGAAGAAATATAAAGCTTCGCGTCAGGCATCTTCTCTAAGATTAGTTCCCACATTTGTAATATGCGCATTAGTCCTCGTTCAGAGCATGAACTATACATGAAACTATTGGGTTCTTTGACATCTACTTTTGGGAAAATAGAGAGATTAATACCATTATTAATCAAATGGATTTTTTCTTTTAGTTCCGGATAAATAGATTGGAAATGTTCTTTATGCCATTCTGTAAGACATACGACGCCTGAAATATGAGTATTCCATTTTTCCAGAATCACCTTGTCTGATATTCCACATCCATAATTAGATAATACGGTATCATGTGCCCATATAAAGGATTGTTTACTTGAATAGTACGGAAATAATTCGAAGAATGAGATATATCGAGAAATAATAATCGTATGAAACTTGGTGTTTTTAATCAGTTCAGGTAAGTTAGACATATTTACATAAGTGATATTATCCACCTTCTCTTCTTCCACATTTCCTCCAACATAAATATCTAGGTGTTTAGGTAAACATCTGGTCATATTAATTACTGCTGTTTCTGAACCACCTAATGAGTTGGTTTTCAAATAAGATTCGTTCCATAAAGTACCACCAAAACCGGCAAAGACAAGCACTTTATTGCTTGTCTCATTGGATGAATCAAATATTTTTTCTGGGAGGGGATTCACATCAAAATCAGAAAGATTCAGACCATATTTATGAAAGGTAAGAAGTAATTTTTTCTCAATACTAATGTTTTTTTCCAATATGATAACCTTAAGATACTCTTTTAGCTCCTGGTAAAACTGAGGATATTTTGCGTCATCCACTTTATCTAAGAAAAATTGTAAGTTGAATATCATGTTTTTCATAAACCACTCATCTACAACTATTTTGGTTTTAAATAATCTATCATACATCTTCAATCCAATATCATATTTACGTGTCTTTTCAGATACGATAATCATAAAATAAGGGATAAAAAAATCGTAGTCCATTTTTCGAGCAAACAACTTTAAGGACAAATTATCTTTCAGGCTATAATTTTCGTAATAATCCTGGATTACTTGATAATATCCGTATGCTATATCAGACATATTATTAGCACAATAGTGTTGAATAAGTATTTTGGCGGCCTCTACACGCGTTGTACTATATTTATGAGCTTCTACAAGGTAATAAAAACCTCTTTCGTTTTCGTTTATTTTACAGCATAAATCATATATTTCCAGACAAGCATAATATCTTTCTTCAATCCATCCATTAGCACTCAACGTTTTGATATACCATTCTATAGCTTCTTTAGGCATTCCAGCATCGCGAAAACTTTGTGCGCAATAAAACACGTACCGGTCAGATATTTTGTCGTTTTCCTCAATCGCTTTGTTGTATGCCTTTTCTAAAACCATCGCATCTTTGTAATATTTTTTAGGGTCATCATTTCTCGACCCTTTTCTACCTGATTCTACAAAATAATCACCTCCCATCAAAGCTTGGATGTTTTCTCCTTCTTCATCTTCATCCATTGCGATATACTCATGTAGTACTCCTACAAACTTCCATTTTCGTCGATTATTTACCAATAGTGTTCTTACATACTGAGTATGTGATGGATGTCCGAATGTAAAATTACAACTATTAAATGTCATGGTTCTAGGCACAGTCATTTTTCCATGGATCGCATCATCAGCATCAAATATAAATACATAATCGGTCTTATTATATGCCTTTCTTAAAGCCTCTGTTCTATTATGGCCAAAATCAACCCACGAATCTTCATATAATTCGCCTGGAATATTCTTCTGTTTGAAATATTGTTTAATTAGTTTTTGAGTACCATCTGTAGACCCGTTATCACCAATTACCCAATAATCAAAGTGAATCAGATCGCAGATATTTTGAAGGGTTTGGTGAAGTATATGTGCTTCATTCTTAACAATCATATTCAGACATATCGTACTTCGTTTTGTGGACATTATGTAATGTTATCTATGTATCTACATTATAAAACTTTAAATAGAAATGGACGAATTGTTTGTTTTTAATTTATTATGATTATGATTATGATTATTATTGACTAAATGATATTTTTAAGAATAAATCAAGAATCATTAATAAAAATCTATACTATTATTAAGAATAGAATGGCGTTTACAAGATTTAATGATGACCCTTGTAGAGTATCTAAACAATTACAACAATCAACTGACCAAGGTAGATGGATATTGAATGTTCCCGGGAATGGTGCTACACCAGATTATATAGAAGACCCGCATATTCGTATTCAAAAATGGGGAGCAAACCTAATGACAAACTGTATTGATTTAGAAAGTGAATTAATGGGTGTAAATAAGAAAGCAGGAAAAGATTGTTTAGGTAAGGATGAATATAGGACATATAATGTTCCAACATCAAAGGTTGAATATCCATCGAACAGTACTTTATATACTGAACAACCTCGTACAATTATGCCAGCATGGACAGTTCGAGATTTAGAACAGGTAGATTGGTATACACCACCATTAAATCCTCAGGAAAATACATGTATGTCTTTTGAAAACAATATTAGCACAAGAATATTAGAAAAGGATTATTATGTTCAACAAATGCCTTGTATAGCTGATTCAAATATATTACCTTCTCCTTTACCAGTGAATCAACCGAAAGATAATATTCGTGGTTCAAATATTTGATTTGAAACCTACGTTTCTTTCTTCTTTTCGTATTTAGTTGTATAATATATTAAAATTATAATACTTTTATATATTATATATATTAAAGTACTCATGGAACTTATACCTATTGTAGCATTAGTTGGATTATTTGCGACCTCTAATAATGATGGAGCTAGAAACAACAGAAATAATAAAAATAATAGAAAATCGGAGATGAATAGTTCAAATAAGAACAATAAGAACAATGTGGAAAGGTTTGTAAATATGGGAAAAAAAGTGAATGAACTTCCAAATACAAATATCCCTCCTAGTAACTATCCAGTGATGAACAAGAAGGAATTAGTAGATACGGTTCAACATTATTCTTCACCAAACAACGCCACTGATAAATATTTCGACCAAAACTATTACAAAAAAGGGAATCAGTCAGGAAAAAACACTGGAAATAATATCCAGAAAGTATATTCATTGACAGGAGACTATATTAGTAGTACCGATTTTGAACATAATAATATGTTACCGTTCAATGGTGGAAAGGTAAGAGGACAAGTGTATAATGTTAACAATGCCGAAACACAGTTAGATAATATGGCAGGTATGGGTTCACAAACCATTGAAAAGATAGAACAGGCGCCTTTATTTAAACCAGAGCAGAATATGCAGTGGGCGAATGGCACACCCAATATGAGTGAGTTTTACCAATCCAGAGTGAATCCTGGTATGAAGTCCAGTGATGTAAAACCATTTGAATCTGAAAGAGTCGGTCCTGGATTGAACCAGGGATATGATACCAACGGAAGTGGTGGTTTCAACTCTGGAATGGAGGCACGAGATGAATGGCTTCCCAAAACAGTTGATGAACTGAGAGTTGCTACCAATCCCAAGATTGAATATAAACTGGATAATTTAGAAGGACCTGCTAACTCTCATATAAAACAAATAGGAAAAATTGGTAAAGTAGAGAAATACAAACCAGATGGATTTTTTATTCAAACTCAAGATAGATGGTTGACCACTACAGGAAGTGAAAAGGCCCAAGCGTTGCGACCATTACAAGAGTTGTCTGATACATCTAGAACAACTACAACGAAATCATACACAGGTATTGCTGGCGCTGATAACAATGGAACATATGCTCCTGAAAACTTTGAAGACTCTCGAATTGAACAATTACCTGCTCCCCCAGTGAGTCATTCCAGTGCGCAAGGACATGGAACACACGAAGATAAAGATATCGCACAAAATAGTCATACCAATTATGCTGGAAATAGAGGAATGAATAAACAACCCGATACTGTGCGCAGTGGATTTAGTGCTGCGATAGGAGCTGTCATAGCTCCAATTATGGATATATTGAATCCTACTCGAAAAGAGGAATATAGTCATAATACGCGCATATATGGAAATCATGCTACCACTGCTGTAAAGGAATCGTATGTAATGAATCCAAATGATAAAACTCCTACCACTATCAAAGAAACAACGTTACATACTCCTAATTTGTTTGTAAATAATCAGGGAACCGGAACTGGTTATATGGTGAATGAGCAACAGCCGATTGATAATCAACGTGATACAACTAATTATAGCGGGATAGGTGGTGTTGGTGGAGCGGCATCTGCCTGGGGCGAAATGGATTATACTGCTGGATATGCTCAAATAAACAATGAATCCAAAGAGAAGTCGATTGTCTCTCGAACAAACCAAGGAAATACTCAGATTTATAATCAGCAGATGAACGTGAGTATAGCCAAAAACGAGTGCGATAGAAATAATAATCGTCAATGGGTTCCTTCCAATATGCCATCACAAAGTATGGCAAAGGAAACATATGGTGCGATAAGAAAACCGCAGACGTATAATCAAAATATTGGGTCGGAAAGAATGACTCCTGATTTACTCACTGCGTTTAAAGAGAATCCATACACCCATAGTTTAACAAACACGGCATAAATGTTCCCTGAGTATATGATAGCTGAATAAATACATACTGTAAATGTATAAAAGACAATTATTAATAGAAATAAGTTAAATATATAATACCTATAATACTATATATTTAATATGAGTTTACGTTGTAAAAGAATAATATCCTCATTATCCTCATTGTCATCCTTGTCACCCTTGTCAAAAAAGAATCGCTATACAATACATATACCCAAATCAAAAATGACATCGGTGTCACAAGTATATAGAACACCTGTACTTACTGACGTATCGTTAAGAGATGGATTACAATGTTTGCCTAAAAATATGCTAGGTTTATTTACCACTGATAAAAAAGAACAGGTTTTTCGTAATCAAATTATCCTCAACAAACATGTGGAGAATGTAGAAATAGGGTCGATTGTCAGTCCTAATTTTTATCCTGTATTTTCAGACTCATTGAAATTATACAAACGACTTGATAGTTATAAACATAATAGTAATCAGGATGCTCGACTATTTTTATTAGTCCCTAACTTTTATGGTTTTCAGAAAGGACTTTGTTATGGTGTTAATAATTTTTCGTTTATAACGTCTGTATCGGAAAGTTTTCAAAAAAAAAACACAAACAGAACAATTATTGAAATGAAAAAGGAGATCCAAAGTTGTTTTAAGGTATTGAATGATAATAATATACTTAATTATCGAACAAAAATATATATCTCATGCATATCTGAATGTCCACTTGAAGGAAAAATCAATATGGATACAATTATTAATGAAATTATTGACTATTCTATAGATTATGAAAACACTGAGATTTGTTTGTCTGATACGTGTGGTACTCTAACTATAAAAGATTTTCAATATATTATAACCCAATGTCTTATGATGAATCAAAATATCAATCTCGAGAATATCTCTCTACATTTACACGTAGATTACAATAATATGAATGAAGTTTCTGAAATCATTCAATTCTGTAAAAGAATGAACATTCATAAGTTTGATGTATCTTTGCTTGATTATGGTGGTTGTAGTAAAACCATATCCGAAGAAAAAACTAAACCAAACATGACATACGATTTATTTTATAAATTATGGGAATGAAATATGTAAAAATATATTAATTCTGTCGGGTTGCCCAAAATGGATATTGTAATGATTCTTGATTACCAAATGGCTCAAAATATGTTTCGTCTTGTATTATAATTGAACCATATTTTTTTCGAACTAGACTCAATATAGATTGATCATGACGATTATCTATAAAATCGCGACATTGTCCGAGATTATTATAGTGGTCAGTTACCATCAACTTGTCAGAACGTAATACATTGATACATTCGTCTATATTTTTCATCATTTTATCGGTATTTTTCATTATTAATACTGTTGCCTGAATTTGTCCCGAATTACCATATTGACTGTTGACATCTGATTCGATGTAATTAAATAGTTCTTTTATAGTATATTTTTTCTCAAGATGTGACATTTGAAAAGAAATAATGCTTTCGTTTGAATTATTGAGCATTTCAACATATTCATTCAATCGGGTTTTGCCATTAGTATTAATAGAACATCCTGCGTCCACATAAATCAATATATCGTTATTAGTCATCTTAGATAATTGTTGTCTAATAATATCAAACTTCCATATCCAATAACCACCACCTCTTGGTTTTTCTAATATATCTTTAAACTCTGATTTAAATGCGTCACTTAAACATTCAGGTCCACATATTTGTATCGTATCAAACCATTTGCTACTGGTAGCCTGGGCATGTATTCTTTTTTTAGCGTTTTCAAACCTATTATTTCCATATGTGACAAAATGGATCTGTTGGATCATTATATTATACCCAATGTCTTGTTTAAATTATAATTTATATTAAAAATATTATAAGTTTATAGTATGTTTTAGTATAGAATTATCCATCAGGTTACTTAAGTTATGTCCTCTTGATGGTTTATTTAGAAAAATGTAATGATTAAAATAAATGTGATTATCACTTAACTTATATTTTCAACAATATATTATCTAACAATTCAGAATAAAAACGTTGTAATTGCTCTCCTGCGTTTGTTGTAAATAATTCTCCTTCAATATATTGATTCGGATTCGTACTTACATTATGTATTGATTTTTCCAATGTTTCCTTATTATGTACATCACAAAAACAATATTTATTTTTATTTATGATTTCAGGTTCTGGAAAATCAATAGCCCAATATAATGGAATCGTTCCTCCTTCAAATGCTTGAAATATTTTTTCAGTGAAATATCCTTCATAAGATGAGTTTTCAGGACATATATGATAGGTTCCTCTAGATATATAGTTGATTTTATCTTGATGTGTACTCCCGATAGGGGGTGTGTTATTACGAAATATTCCAGGAGATTTTATATCACCATATTTAGATATTTCATTACATATTATTGATCGATGCCCACCATCATCATGTCGTGCAATGATACTGGCAAAAATATCCTTCTGTTTTTTTATATTTTCATTGTATTTATTTTGAATACAAGTCAATATATTATCATCTTCATTATATTTGTAATAAGGATAATACATTAACCACAAAGGAAATCTGATTTGTTTTTTGGATAAATCTGTATTTTTAAACCCGACTATTAAATCAAATGTGTCATATAATAATTTATCGTCATTATAAGGAGGATACCTATTTAAGTTTTCTCCGTAATAAAATAATTTACATTTTGCCTTTATATTTCGGACATTATTTATATCATCAAATACTGATGATATTAGAATATCAGGATTATTTGTAGGATGTACACGTCTCACATGACCAATATTTTGTTGGATGAACTTTGTGAAATATTTATCATTACCAGAGTCGGTCCACCAATTGACATAAGCTATTGTAATGATAGGAATCGTGTCATTTAACTTCACACGCATTTTGAACTACTATTTATTGTATAGGTGGTATATATTTAAATAATATAATAAAAAACAAATTAATCACTTATGTGAGGGTGTTGCTCATGACGATTCTGTATGTGATAAAATGGATCTTCTGTGCCATTTTATATTATTATGAATAAATATGTATAAATATATATTATGAATAATATATAATATGACTAAATATAATTCGGCATATATTCTTTCCCATAATGGATTGGGTGATAATATAACAATGATAGGAGCCATAAATTATCTTTTGTTACACTATAATAATGTATATTTTTTATGTAAAGATATATATTTATCAAATGTGAAATTGTTATTAAACAATCCAAATATAATTATATTACCATTTGATCATACTAATGAATATTCGTTATGTCAATCTATTATAAATAATATACCTCATGATAAGTTTACTGATATTTTTATATGTGGATGTCATAAATCATATTTAAAATCAAATATCAACAATCCTAGTATATTAACCTATAAAAAAAATAATAAGTATGACATACAATGGTCACACGTTAAAGGTTTTTATCAAGATATGAACTTAGATTTAAGTATATACTACGATTATTTTGATATTAATAGTTCAGAAAAAAGTACAACAAATTATGAAAAAATAAAGAACTTGAATATTATATTTTGTCATACAGACTCGTCAACGGAGAAAATAATATTACCAGAAAACATCAAATCATATATAAATGATAATAAATATATCATAGTTTGTGCGAATGAAAATGTATATGATAAAAATCATACCTATTTTGAATTAGCGAATACTTTTATAAATATACCCGTACAAGAATATATTGACGTTATCAAACATGCGTGTGAAATATTTGTAATAGATTCGTGTTTTTGTGCCATAATTCACCCATTAAGTGTATCAAATAAACTTAATACTGCGAAAATAGAATATTATATTAGGAGGTAATATAGTTATTTATTTTTTCAAACAACATATCAGGGTTATCTACCAGACTATTAGATAATTTATTTATTTTAGTGACTCCATTATAATGAGGACTTTTATGTATAAACGGCAAAAATGACACATTATTTTTTGAAAAAGCATGAGATAATAAATAAGGACCACCAACGCCAAATGTTATATTACACAACGCATTATTTATCATTTGTATATCTTGTAAGAAATCATTAAACATAATATTACCATCTACTAATACATCTTTTGTTAAATCTATTATTTCATTATTATTGCATAAAAGCATAATATTATTATAGAGAGAAAATGTTTTATGTACAACAACTTCGTGATTGTTTATCATATTTCTTTCACCCAGAATTATAATTTTTTTATCAGTTTTAAATGTCGAAAAAAACGTGTTAAGTTGAGGAATAATACTATTTTTATATTCGTCAATTAATGAATCATAGCGAACCTTAGTATGAAAAACAATATAATCGGTATATTGATTTGAAATATTTTCGAATAATGATTTACATAAGTAATCATATATATATAGACAATCAATATTCAATGTTAAAAAAAAATTATCGGGAATTCCTGTTGTTTTATTAATAATTACATCTGGAAATAACATATTAATTACATTTATAATACTTTTGGTTTTAGTATCACAGTCAATAGAGTTTTCAAATATTAAATTGGTGCATATGTTAATTGTATCAACGTTTATATTATTAGTTATAGTCGCCCACTTTAGACATATTAAATCACCAATACCTAAACAAGGTGTTATAATCATATAATATATATATTATATATATTATATATTCTATTGACAATTTAATCCACCAGTCGATAAAGAAATATATTCCCCGATATTTTTATAATAGAGCATGGCCATAGAACTCCAGGAGATTTTGTAGAAAATCTAAAGATTTTATCTGTTAAATATAAATTAGACCGTGTGAGTTATATAAATAGTTTTTTTATAAAAGGATAATATAATATGGATATATTATATCTACCAGTATCCCTAGGTGAAGCTATCGATAAACTAACAATTTTACATATTAAATGTGATAAGATAACAGATGAACGAAAAATAGATGTTCAAAAAGAATATTATATTTTATATGAAAAATTAAAAGTTTTCATTGTAAATTTTGATGAACTATATTGTTCTATGAAAAAGATTAATTTGATTATTTGGCACCAAATGGATGTATTACGAGATGGAACTACAAGTGATGAAGACTATATGAAATTATGTAAGGAATGTATCGAGAGTAATGATATACGATTTCGTATAAAAAATAAAATAAATTTAATATCAAATTCTACATTAAAAGAGCAAAAAAGTTACAAAGTAAATAGATTAGTCGTTCATTTAAATTGTAATGAAGAATATTTTGATTTATTTATCGAATCAATAAAATACTTTTCTTACATTTATGATGAAATTATCATACAATCATCAAAAAATATAGATAATTTCAGAAATATATTTGATTATGATAACACAATAAAATATAATATAGAATTAAATGGGTTAGACATTAAGAAGGAATATATGTTTGAAAATGATAATTATACTTTAATTGATATTTACCAAATTATGAATATTACAGAACAAAACTTACAAATGTTATAATTTTCGTAGTGGATTTCCAACATAAACTCCTGGTTCTACAATATCTTTAATAACATTACTATTCATACCTATAATTACGTTATCGCATATAGATATGTGTTCTTTTATAGCACTATTTGTTCCAATTAAAATATTGTTACCAATTTTACAATTCCCTGAAATATTTACTCCTGGACTACAAGTAACAAAGTTACCTAAAGTAGTATCATGTCCAATTGTAGAATTTAAATTTATATGATTACATAATCCAAGTGTAATATTAGTTGTCAATATACTACCAGCACATATTATAGACCCATTACCTATAATAACACTATTTCTATCTAATATATTATGGTAGTCATGAATATAATTTATATAGTTTAAATCTTGAAATTGATTATATAATTTATTTCTTAAAAACGGGTCACCTTGTGTCAACAAAATATCATATAATTGTTTATTAATATCTTTAATATTAATTATATCTTTATCAGATTTGTCTATGAAATCTGATATAAAGTGTACTTCAATCTTCTTTTTTTGTAATATATGATATTTAATTTCTCTTGAAAATCCGCCTTTACCAAATATTCCAATAATCTTATTCATTATAATATGTAAATTATATTATTTTTATATTATTTTTATATTATTTTTATATTATTTTATATTATTTTTATATTATTTTTTTAACTTTCTCATAAATATACATTCCACCTCCGGCTGATGGCAATGCTCTTAAATAAACTAAACTTATACCTTTATATAACATAGTAATATTAAAGGTTCTAAATATTTGACTATAGCTTTTGTTTTTAAATATAAATTTATTTGTTTTTATGGTATCTAATGGATATACTACAGACCACATTGTTAATGAAGCTAATGTTCCATTACAAAAACTACTATCAAAATATTTTGAATAGAAATTATAAGAGTATAAAAATAAAAAGCTACTTAGAGTATTTCGCAATATTTCAATGTTAAATCCATTATATATGTTTTTATTTAAGTTATGTAAAATAGTTTTTTTAAAATTTAGGTTTGTATTATAAATATAGTTTGAGTTAATAGAATTGATAGGTAACATATATATATTTGAAATTATACTTGGTAATACAGATGCCAAAAAAGGAGATTTATATTCAGTTTTTAAACTTTCATACATTGCAAAAGTAATACCCCTATCAATTGGAACTGAAATGAGTGGAATGAATAATCCTCTAAACAAACTTTTATAATGTTTTTGTATGGCCTCAATTGTAGTTTTTTCTTGATTGCTTTGTAATTTTATCCTAATATAATCAAATGGATAACTGATACAAACTCGTGTTATACCTTGTAAATACCCAGGTATAAATAATTTTATACGCTCCTTATATTTATTTTCCATAATACTATATAATAATTCCACTTTAATACTTTATAAACTTTAAAATAACATCAACAACTAGTTTTTGTTCTTCAATTGTAATGGTGGGTGATGATGGAATCATAATAATCTCTTTGTTAAGAATATAACTTGTTTCGTCATTATTTTCCACATTTTTTAGATGTTCGTGTGCATTTATTGGATAAAAAAATGGTCTGATATCAATATTATTACTTTTGAAAAAATCACTAGTTTCTTCAATAGTTTTAGTATTCCCTATAATACGCAATGCATATATCCATGGAGAGTTTTTTGTATTTTCTTCCCTTTTTATTAATTCTATTTTTCCTAATTTTACCAATTCGTTTAATAAATTATCATAGTTTTGAAATATTTTGTATTTATTTTCTAAAATATTTTCAATGTCATTTAATTGGTCATATAAAAATCCAGCTTGGATATTAGTCATTCTATAATTATACGCATGCAAATTATGTAAATATCTAGTTTCAGACATACCTTGACTATAAATGGATTTTATATAATTATAAACGGATTCGTCTTGTGTAAAAAAGGCACCACCTTCACCTGTTGTAATTATCTTATTTCCATAAAATGAACACGAAGAACATAACGATGATTCACTCATTCCAGAAAACGTATCTTCATAATTACCAAACATTCCTTCGCAATTGTCTTCAATGAATATTAAATCTGGTCTAATTCGTTTCAATCGTGGAATATTTATAATATTACCTAAATTATGAACTATTAACACAGCCGTATTTTTATCTAATTTATTAATATATTCTACATCAGTATTTATATTCCATGTTTCATTAGACATTTTCATTAATTCTATTTCATTTATTTTATATTCCATTAATGATGTATTCCACGCAGCAACATAACAATTATTTGGAACATAAATTTTATTTATATTGGGATATTTAAATTTTAATGCTAAAAATAAACAATGTGTTGCACATGTTCCATTTGACATCAAAATAGAATATTTGGATTTTGTAATTTCTTTCAACTTAATGTTTGCTAATTCTACAAATTTGCCGTGATTGGAAATCCATCCTTCTTTGATAGCATTTATAGATGATTCGCTATACTTCTTGATATTTGGTTGGTAAATGTTTATCATATCCGGTATATAGTTAAAACATATATTAAAGTATTGTATAATTATATTACTATTTGAAATGGAATACAAAAAGTATTGTAAGGTGGTTGGGATAGATGAATACAATACCAGTAAAACGTGTTCTTCGTGTAGAAATCCTATTGAATTATATAGAAACCGTATTCGTAGGAAAAAGAAGGGTGTTTTAGAACCCATAGCAAGAATGTCTAATATCCATAGTGTAATCCGTTGCAAACACAACGAGTGTAAATTATGCTGTCTGGATAGGGACATCAATGCTTCAAAGAACATATTAGGATTACTTCTCAATCAGTATAGAGGAGAAGAAAGACCAACATGTTTCAAACCAGCAAAAATTGGCGTTATACCTCGTAAGAGTGATAAGCGTCCAAAGGCGTGTGATTCGCCATTACTAACTTGTTGATTTATTTTTACGGACATTTTGTTCCGTTTTAAATCTTCAAGGGTGTAAATAACACCGCAGATATTCCACACATTATTTTTATTACATACTAATATGAATAATAATCTTAGATATAAACCTAAATACAAATATAAATAGAAATTATGAATAAACGTAATACACCTATTAGACATTACAGAATATGTCATTACCTATTCACTCAGATATTGTACAAAAATTAGATACTTTTTGTGAAACTCGAAAGATACCTCATTTAATTTTCCACGGGGAATCAGGATGTGGAAAGCGATACATGGTTCATCAGTTCATTAATAAAATCTATTATCATAAACAATCTGATATAAAAAAAATGGTAACGCATGTTAACTGTGCTCATAGTAAAGGAATCAAGTTTATTCGTGAAGAGTTAAAGTTTTTTGCGAAATCTCATATAAATATACAAGGTGGAAATGTTTTCAAAAGTATCATTTTATTCAATGCCGATAAGTTAACAATTGACGCACAATCGGCTCTAAGACGATGTATAGAATTATTCAGCCATACTACTAGGTTTTTTATAGTCATTGAGGATAAGTTTAAATTATTGATGCCTATTCTTTCCAGATTTTGTGAAATATATGTTCCTCCACCAAAATTAAAAGATAAAACCATTAATCTATATCAATATCAGATAAAAACTAATTTTAATCTTACCACAGAAACAACGAAACGAAACGAATGGTTGAAAAAAAATATATTGAAAACATTTTCAGAAATAGGATTGTTCTGTAAAAATGAAAATGAAAATGAAAATGAAAATAGTTCTACATGTGAAAATAAACATCAGGTAATAGAAGGGTTCACTACAAAATTATATGAAAAGGGATATAGTGCATTAGACGTATATAATATCCTGGAAAACGATAATAAAATGATAAGTAAAGAACATGAAGATAGAAAGAATAAAATATTAATACAGTTTGACAATGTGAAAAAAGAGTTTAGAAATGAAAAACTATTAATTCTCTATATGATTAACTTGTTTTTGTCAAGTATTTGAGAGAAAAGTCAACATCCGTACTATCTTTATTTGATTATTAACCAAATAGATAAATAAAGATAAAGACAATATAGATTACATTTGAGTTTGAATCTGTAATAGATAATGTAGGAAATATGTAAAATGGATGATTTTAATGTATCTAGTTTACATGAATCTAAAAATGAATGGTGCTCGAGATTATTAGTATTGATAACCCCTCATATCAAAGACGGATTCCGTTCTATTTTCGACGAAGCATTTGATATTTGTCATAAAAATAACGAGTTTAATAAATATTTGATGACATTCCAGAACTTCATTTCTAGGATTCCAAAATGGAGTCCGGCTATTATCGAGAAGGAGAAGAATCGAATTGTCGAACGAAGTGGTTGTAACTATTTAGAGGATTTGATTACATGTATATATGTAATTCAACTGAAACTTCTATCTGCTGCACGGGCAGGAAGTAAGCAAAAGAAGATCGATATTGATATACCCAAGTTAGATGATTTTGTTCATAAAGCGTATATTGAATGTGCCAGAAAGATTTATACAAACGTATATTTATTTGAAAGAATACCTAATTCGCCTCTAATGATGCAACAACATAACCGAGAACTTGAATTGATTATCCAGGAGTGTATTTTGAATACTATTAGAGAAGGTATTCCGGTCCAGTCAATTCTCAAGGCTTATATGGAAGAAAGTGTAGAAGATGACGTGGAAGAAGATATTAAGGAAGAAATTATACATGAAGATATTGAGACAGACCACGAGAATACGTCTATTGTGACAGAACAGATAGGCGTCGAGTCTACGAATACTACCAGTAATCATATTGATAATAATAAAGAAGATGACACCATAAACAAACAGCTGGAAACGGATATCAGTATTTCTACTCAGGAATTACGAGGTGACAATATTGAGTTCCCCGAGTTATCTAGTGAAAATATAGGTACACTATCTTTCAATAATATTGATTTTGTGAAAGACCAAGACAATAAAGAAACTCAGATAGAAGCCTCCAAGGATATTCGTACATTAGAGGAAATTAGTGCTATCCGAAATGCCGAGAGAAAATCGATGGAAGAGGAGGATGACGATGACGATGACGATGCTTCCAATGTAAGATTAAACATCTCTGGCGCGGATGCTTCTCTAGACATGCTCGATGTTCATAGTTTAGACAACAATAACAATATCAAACTAAACACTGACGAAATGCTTGATGATGTAGAGATTCTAGCATAGTGATTCCTAGATTGATTTATCATTACAATAATACATTTTTATAGTTGTATTATTGTATTATTGCGTAAAAGACAAAATTAGATTCTAAATGAATAATTTAAATGAACCACTTTGCGATTGCTAGTATAGTATCTGTTGTATTTTTGATTGTGAAATTTATTGAAATGCGTTTTGTAGACAAGGAAAGTAAACCATTGAAATTATTAATTCGCGATTCATTGCTTGTATATTTTAGTGTAATTTCTGGATTATTTATTATGGATCAATTAGGTACAATGATAGAAGACATAGGAGATACCCCAACGAAAAACGCAATCGTTTTTACAGATAATCCAGGATTTTAATTGATAGCTGAAGCTGTATAATTCCTCACCATTTCAAGAAAACCATATGTTTCCAAAATAGGATTTAGACTTGAGAATGATGGGTTAAAATGTAATTGTATATTCTTATCATTGCTATTTACTATCGTTATTTCGTGGGTCATGCCATGTATTCCATCTGTTTCATAATATATTTCTTCTGGGTTCCATTTTACACTTACTACCTTATTACCAGTTGTCGAGGTTTTACCTACTAGGGAGGTTATATTTGGTGTCAAATCGTTCATCTATATATGTATACTATTACAATAGTAGTATACATATATTTATATAGGTTTACAAAAGTTTATAAAGATTATAATAACTTAATTCTTATTTTCGGTTCGACTCATATTAGGAATAATATCGAGATTAAGAATATGTTTTTTCAAAATATTATCTGTTATGGAACTCTTCTCAACCAAATAATGAGAGAACTCTTTTCTCTCAAGTTGTTTCTCAGGAGTATGATTATGAACCAAACGAGAAATCATTTTATATAATTTGAAGTCAGGGTAACGCTCCTCTCCGTTCAACTTATAAAGAACATTAATCTTCTTGTCATCTAATACCCATTCATAAATGAGTTTTGCGATAGGTTCCCATTCATCCTGTTTTTTCACATCTACATCATCATCAATTAAATAATCGTAAATGGAGCACGCCAAACGACACAAATCAAAACTATAGTTTGGTTCCAAACGAGGTTTCTTGTTATTGAAATAAGGCTCTATATTATATTGTGTAGCGGCGTCTTCTCCTGGTTTAAAACTATCACTACACATGGTAACTCCCTTATATTTAAAAATAGCTCGTCCAAAATCAATCATTTTATAAATACGTCCAAATGTAGGGACCTTATAATACTTGTTCTTGTAACAATAATAGATAAACTTCTTGTCTGTATTTACATACATAATATTATTCGTATGAAGATCGTTATGTGTAAAAGAAAACGTATTTTGACAAACAAGTAAAATCATAATAATCTGCATTAATGCTGAAAACCATTCCTCTTGAGATAAATCATTATTCATGATAAGGTCGTCAAATGTATTATCACAATGTTCCATACATATCATTTGAACCGGAAACTCAGGTATAGTTACATATAACTTTGCGTCGCTATCTACATCGGAATCACTACAATCACTCCACGATTCTTCACTATTGATTTCTGTCTTTTCTGTCTTTTCTGTATCATTTTGTATATCGAATGTTCCCTCTACATGTTCTACTACACTCGTTCTGGAGGTATTTGATGTTCTAGATGAACAAGTGGAAGAAGATGATTTTAAGGTTGTGATTTGTTGTTCACATATTAGTCTCTCATCGGTTGTCTCTCCATTTGTGTTACCTTTTGATTCGTTATTTGTTCCTTGATATATTTGTTCGAAATCATAATTTGTGAGGTCTTTTAGATGAATAATACCAGTCTCAGTATCAGTATCAGTACCAGTACCATTACCAGTATTAGTACCATTACCATCGTTATTTGGAATCTCTTCAATATTACGTTCGACGGATAATGTTTCGTCTAGATTAGATGAGTTGTCTAGAAAAATATCATCGTACAAAAAATTGGAGATAGCTTCTACTGATTTCATGGAAATATTCTTATCTATTTTGATTGGTGCTCTTTTTTTAGTAATTGACGATTCTTCATCGCTATCTTCATCATCTGACAACATATGCTCGTATTCTTCTACTTGAAATAATTTGTCCTTGTGTGTTCTAAAAAAATCGGATTTATGTAAATAGTCAATATCGTCAATAATATCAGCCTTGAACATTTGTTTGATTCCGATAAAAGACCCATAATATTCAACACCATGAACATAATTATGTTTTTCAATTAACTGTCCAGATAAATAAGAAAACAAGCCATCAATATAGGCGGTATTATTGTTGTCCATTATTTTGGAATGGCATATTTTGTTCATGGAACTATGTTCAGGCAATTGAAATAATCCAGGAGTTGTGATATTGTATTTTCCAGTTATATATTTGAAAGGGTCCAGCAATGGAGCCATTTTTACAAAAATATTGGTTTTCTTGATTTTATTTGTATTCACATTCTTAACATCGCAATTATATATGTAGTCTGACATGGACGTTTTTTTGTTAATCTTATTCAAATACCATTGATGGTTTAAATTAATAGAATTGTAGTTCGTTTCATTTAGAGCAAAAAGCTTGTCGTACACTGGTATATAATTTTGTAATTCTTTCACAAACGTGTTTTTTTGGTGTTGAAGAGACTCAAAGAGTTCGGCGTTCTTTCTTTTTATGTATCCAATATTCAACTCACTCATTTAGGTAAATAGTATATTAATTAAATATTTTTTAAACTAATAATCCACTTATTCATATATTCATATTCCTATATTCATTGGATTGAGTGTTTTTGTTGTTTCACCTAAAAATAGAACAAGTTGTAGATTTGTCAGTGAAATAAGTATGCGTAAAATAGTTTCTTAATTTTTCTATCTCTTCTATATTACATATTATAGATTAGTGATAATGACACTAGAATTAAAAAAATTTGATATGAAAAGCATTAGTTTCAAACCCAACGAGTCAAAAGGACCTGTTGTCGTATTAATTGGTAGGCGTGATACGGGTAAAAGTTTTTTGGTGCGTGATTTGTTATATTATCACCAAGATATTCCTATAGGCGTAGTGATATCAGGTACAGAAGAAGGTAATGGTTTCTATGGAAAGTTGGTTCCCAAATTATTTATACATAATGAATATAACAGCGCGATTATTGAAAATATATTAAAGCGGCAGCGCGCAGTATTAAAACAAGTAAAAAAGGAAATGGAAGCATATAAACGTTCGAATATAGACCCTCGAACATTCGTTATATTAGATGATTGTTTGTATGATGCCAGTTGGACTCGAGATAAGATGATGCGATTGCTTTTTATGAATGGACGTCATTGGAAGGTCATGTTAGTCATTACCATGCAGTATCCACTGGGTGTCCCCCCTACATTACGTACCAATATTGATTATGTGTTTATATTGAGAGAACCTTACATTGCCAATAGAAAACGTATTTATGAAAACTATGCGGGCATGTTTCCTACGTTTGAATCTTTTTGCCAAGTGATGGATCAGTGTACTGAAAACTACGAATGTCTAGTAATTAACAATAATTCCAAGTCAAACAAACTTCCTGACCAGGTATTTTGGTATAAGGCCGACCCGCATAATGAGTTTAGATTAGGCTCCAAAGAATACTGGGAAATGTCGAAAGATATTCCATCGGATGATGAAGATGAAAAATATGATCCAAATAATGTGAAAAAACGAGGACAGGGTCCAAAAATTAGTGTGAAAAAGACTAAGTGGTAAGCTAAGGAAGCTATATGATATATTACTAATAATATTATATCATATTTATTGTGTGTATTTGTATTTTTTTGTTGTTTGTTATATCTTTATCATATCCATCCATATGATGATTAATCCTCTTTCTTTGTAGCAAAAGGACCACTCAACAGTTGACTTTGACCATTGTCTGATTTACCAATGATGATGTTTTCTCCTTCAAACAATTCGTTACGAATATCTGCTGAAGAAATAGTATCTTGTTCTTTCAAGTTATCTTCTTGAGTATTCATATTGTTTACACCTATCAGGTTTCCATCTTTATCAATTGTCTGTGTCAATTGAATATCGTTCTTTTCAGCATTAGACACATTATCTTCGATTGCCTTCTCTTTACTCTCCTTTACACGTTGTTCAAACGAAGACTTGGCGAAATCTTCGTTCTTATTCTTCTGACTCATCAACTGGTTCAACTCTTCTTCCATATATTCTACTCTACCTGTTTTGTAAGCCTCAGGGTCCCATGGCATCCAAAGTCCTACTGGACCTACAAATACATCGTGGTTGGGGTCAAGCTCACGTAACATTTTACATCTCAACTCGGCCTCTTCCATTGTTGGGTACACTCCACGAAACTTGACCCCGCGCGTTGAAGTCTGAAAGTTATGTGTTTGGTTGAACGTATTTTCTAGTTCCTCCTCATTTTGGTCCAAAAAGGTTTTGTAATCGTCTTCAATACCTGATTTGGTTATCTCATCTTGTTCTTCCTTGATAAACTCCTTGAAATCATTGATTACATCATCAAATGTCAGCTTATATTTGTAAGCAATAAAGTTCAAGAACTGGTGAAACTTCTCCATACTCTTATTTAAGTCCCATTTCTTTAGGAACTGTTCAAAAAAATATATCTCCTTTTGTTTCAAAATTAGTTCTGGTGAAATAAATGAAACACATACAAACTTTTGGCCAGCAATCGTTTTGTCTTCATCTAATACGTCCACATATTTAGTATTGGATGTTCCATCCATATTTGACTTACGTTCAAATGTAATATCTTTTGAAGAAGGTGCTGATTCTTTGGAAAAGGTAGTCATTATTGTTATACATATAATCTTTATTTTAAGTATTTTTCATCATTTATTAGTTATCATTTAGTATTATTTTTCATTTAGTATTATTTATCATTATTCTTTTTCTTTTTTTTCTTTTTTAATATATATATAATAATATGTTTGACGTAGCCGAAATTGTCAAAAGAGTTATCAAATACCTAGTAGAAGGTATAATGGTCGCGATTGCAGCCTATGCTATCCCCAAGCGTTCTATGAACATGGAAGAGATTCTTTTTATTGCCCTAACTGCCGCTGCCACATTTAGCATTCTTGATATGTACGTGCCTAGCATCGCAGTTACCACTCGTTCTGGTGCTGGATTCGGTATCGGTGCCAACATGGTCAGGTTTCCTGGAGGCTTTTAATTAAATAATTATCTAAATAGTTATAGTTATCATATTACATATCATTTATTAATGTAATACGATATATTGTATATTTTTTGTAAAAAATATTACTATATTATAAATAATGAAAACGTATATTCCATGGATAGCAAATATATTGGGTGGATTATCTATTGTTCCACAATTATATGTGGTAGTTAATGAATGGTATGTAGGACCTCATGTCTCTATGTTATTTCTCATTCTAGGAATAATTTCCAATCTTTTATGGTGTATATATGGTAAATTAATTAAAGACAAAGGATTGCTAGTTCTTGGTCTTATTTTCACATTTTTCTATGGAACAATGATTTTTATCAAAATCAGTGAAACTAAACATGTTGATGGTCATGAGCATGGTCATACACACACAATTACAACACCTATTTACACATAAAATGCGTTTGTATTAAATATAAATATTATTAAAATAACATAATTGTATTTAAGAATAATGATAAATCATCCTAAAGAACCAATTTTAGGGGATACTACGACAAATGATCTTTCAAAACATAATATGTTGCCAGTTGTGCAAGAATTAATTACACGATTGCAAAAAAATCCCATTTTATATGATATGTTAGAGAAATCCATAAAGATGGCTAGTAGCAAAATAAACTTCGAGGAAAAAAATAAGGTCAAAAATATTAACGAGTATATTTTATTCATAAATAATTATGTGCTTCATACACCCGATCAACTAACTAATAGTGACACCGTCTCAAAGCAAGATATGCTAGACGGGATATGTTATTTCTATTTTTTGATTGATCAACCACTCGAGGATTTAAAAAACTCTGGTTTATTTAAAAATAGTATTCAATATTATCCGATCTTCCAGGAATGGTTACTCCAATATGTAGTAGCTATTGGAGAATACTTAGATACTGATAAATCTTGGAATAATATATATTACAATAAAATTGTACAGTCAGGAGAGTTCAATATGAGTTCTGGATGGTATGAAAAAGGAAATATATGGAGGACATTTAATGAATGGTTTTCTAGAACTCTATCATCTCCATCTGAATCTCATCCTATAAGCAATAAGGATGATAATAGCATCGTCACAAGCCCAGCAGATTCAGTTCCACAAGGTGTTTGGAAGATAAATGACATTGGGGAACTTAACCAAAATGTCAAAGTAAAACTATTGGATTATAAAAACATACATGTCGATCTTTTACAAGGCTCAAAATACGCGAATGAATTCGCTAATGGAACTCTAACTCATGCATTCTTGAATGTTAATGATTATCATAGATATCATTACCCGCTATCTGGAGAAGTAATTGAGCATCATACTGTCACTCGTGGAGTTACATTGAGTGTCACATGGAGTGAACAACAAAAGAAATTTATTCCAAATGATAGTCTTGGATGGCAGTATAAACAGACACATGCATATGCTATTCTCAAGACAGAAAAATATGGCCTAGTTGCGCTAATTCCAATGGGAATGGCTCAGGTTAGTTCATGTAATTTAACATGGCCAATTCTGGGACACCACAACAAAGGAGAAGGGCTCGGAAATTTTCTTTTCGGTGGCTCAGACTTCATGATGCTTTTTCAGTCAAACGTCAATTTCACAATGATGGCACCAAAAAATCATGATGGGACATACAAGCATATATTAATGGGAGAAAAATATGGAAAATTAAGCATCATCTAATTTCTTATTTTCTTTATTACACACTTGAAGATTTAAAATGAGACAAAATTAATATAAATATTTTTTTATATTAATTTATAAATGGAAGCAACTATACAACATATAAATATTATTAAAAAATTTATTCTGAAATGAAAAGATACTAAATTGTATCTATAAACTCCCAATCCAGGTCTTTACAGATATGTTTCCATATGTTGTCCTGTTCCAATAATTTTTCGCGATCTTTTAACATAGGTATTTCCATTATATATTGGCTCTCATCTAATAATTCCAACAATTTATATAATACATAATAATAGTGTAAAAAATTAACTCGATAATCTGGACAGTGTTTAGCATAAGGATATTGTATTTCCATAAAAAAATTACATAGTATCTCCTCCAATTCTTGACTAAAAATTGGAGGTGATATACCCATTTTATCTTTAATAAAGTTGATATGTTCATAATATTTGTTATATCCCAGTTTTTTCAATAAATCTTTGAGTTTGTAATAGGTTAAATCACTGTATTCAATACGCTCCTTCTTTATTTGTTGTTTCAACCCTTCAATGACTTCTACCGGTATTTGGGTCGTTTCTTTTCCTTGAAATTGCGCTAATATTTCTTTGAAATGATTGATTTTCTTGTAAGCATAAAAACAAACTTCTTTCGGGGGCTCTTTGTACGAAGGTTTTTCATTCTCTATCAAGTAGGGAATATTTACATAACAAATATTACACATCAACACTCCTTCGTCTACTATGGGTATCATTTCACCTTTATAACATGCTTTACATGTTTCACAGTTAACCGTTATTTTGGTTATGTCTAAATACGTATTATCAATATTGCTTAAATATTTTTGAAATATATTCTCGTTTACAATTGCTTCCTGATGTGTATTATCCGTTATTTTGAAAAATGTATCTAGTTTGTTATTTTTCTGCGTGTGTTCTTCTCCATTAGAAACATTTTTCTTGTTCTCAAAGTATTCAAATACATATTTCGAGTTGTCCAATAAATATTGTTTTTTTTTCTTGTTTATGTTTTTTATATGTTCAACATTTTCTAATATTTTATCTTGTAATTCCATTTTCTCTTCTATTGTTAGTTTTTTCGTGGTTGTTAGCTTGTGTCTGAACTTTCGTATTTCCGATTTTAATTTAGGAATATCGGTTGTTTCTTCCTTATTAAACTCGGAAATCATTTCATGATGCTTTCCATCCAATGTAGACAAACTTTTTTGATTCACCAATATTTTTTTTGTGGGTTTTTGTTTAAAAGAGGGCATTTATTTGTATAGTTTAGGTGTTCTATTTAAACAAAAATAATAGGAAAATGATTGTTTGATTGAACAAATACATATTATACATATTATATTTCATACAAATTATAACTAACTAATTTCGTTTCTTATATTATATGTCTTCTAGCACAGAAACAAAAAGCACAGAAACCAATCGCAAAAACTTCATATGGTTTAACGGAATTATTATTTCCATTGTAGTAATTTTTGGGATACTCGCAAAACGGGCTCCATACAACATCTTGACAATAAAGTCCAAAACAGTATTAAACGTGATATTCCCTCTTGTATATTTCACCTGTTTTAGTTTTATCTCTGGTGGTTTATTTATTGTAGGAGATGATTATTTATCAAACTATATAGAATTATTTATACCGAATCACTTATTAGATGTAGGATTTATCGCGGCATATACAGGAACTATTGGGTTAATATTATCGTACTTCATTAAAAGTATTTTAGAGACTATTTATGGCATTACAATTACATCCACAATTACACTTGATTTGATAGGACTGGTTATTGGACGTATCATATTGCTGTCAGTTATGTACCTATATGATTTAACGAAATCATCAGCGAAATAAAATACTTATCATACTCTTTCATACCTTTTCATACTTTTTCATACCTTTTCATACTTTTTCATTATATGATTCAAGTTTGAAATAGAAAAAAGTTTTCTCGAAATGATATAATAAAGAAAACATAGATAACATAATTATGAACATGAATATATATCTACAAAATAATAGTAAAATCAAAATGGATAGTATTCAGTTTAGAAAAATGATATTCGTTTATAATGCCATCAATGATGGATGGTGTGTTAAAAAAAACAAGGACTCCTATACCTTTAGTAAAAACCATGAAGGAAAAAAGGAGATATTTTTAGATTCATATTTAGCATCATTCTTACACGATAACTTTGATATTAATAAACTAGAATCATGACGTGTCAAAATCGTTTTATTGTTTTATTTAATTAAATAATTAATTAAATTAAAATCCATTTTTTTTTTCTTTAGAGATAGTATAATATACAATGGGAGGTGGTCTAATGCAACTCGTCGCCTACGGCGCCCAAGATGTCTATCTTACAGGAAATCCCCAGATTACATTCTGGAAAGTCACTTACCGTCGTTATACAAACTTCGCCATTGAGTCTATTGAGCAGACCTTCAACGGCCAAGCCGATTTCGGTCGTCGTGTAACATGTACTATCAGTCGTAATGGTGATCTTGCATACCGTACCTATCTTCAGGTTACTCTTCCCGAGGTCAACCAGCTTATGGGTAACAGTGCCAGCGTTAGCTCCGGTCAAAACTCTGTTTATGCCCGTTGGTTAGATTTCCCTGGTGAGCAAATCATTGCCCAGGTTGAGGTCGAGATTGGTGGTCAACGCATTGACCGTCAATATGGTGACTGGATGCACATCTGGAACCAACTTACCATGACTGCTGAGCAACAACGTGGTTACTTCAAGATGATTGGTAATACCACTCAGCTTACATTCATCACCGATCCCTCTTTCGCCGATGTTGATGGTCCCTGTGACTCCGATGCTCCTCGTCAGGTATGTGCCCCCCGTAACGCCCTTCCCGAGACAACTCTATACATTCCCCTTCAGTTCTGGTTTTGTACCAACCCCGGACTTGCTCTTCCATTGATTGCTCTTCAATACCACGAGGTCAAGATCAACCTTGATCTTCGCCCCATTGATGAGTGTCTATGGGCTGTTACCAGTCTAAGTTGCAACAACGGAGACCAGCCCAACGCTGCTGCCAAACAATACAACGTTGGTACACCCGTTACTGCCACCATTGCCTATAACCAGTCTTTGGTTGCCGCCTCTCTATACGTTGATTACGTCTTCCTTGACACCGATGAGCGTCGTAGATTCGCCCAGAACCCCCACGAGTACTTGATCACCCAGCTTCAATTCACTGGTGACGAGTCTGTTGGTTCTTCTTCCAACAAGATCAAGCTTAACTTTAACCACCCCGTTAAGGAGCTAATCTGGGTTGTTCAGCCTGATGCCAACGTTGACTACTGTTCATCTCTTCTATGTGATGCCACTCTTTTCAAGCTTCTTGGTGCCCAGCCTTTTAACTACACTGATGCCGTTGATGCTCTTCCCAACGCCGTCCATGCCTTCGGTGGCCCCGACGCCACTGCTGGCCAGAACGCCTTCATTGATGCCCGTGGTCTATTCCAGGACGCCGGTGCTCTTGATTCCGATGCTGCCGAGGGTTTCACCGGCTACTGGCACGGTGGTGCTTACGACAACGCATACAACGAGACCAACTTCGGTGGTCCCCAGGTTGCGTTGAACCCTGGACAAGATCAAGCTGCTGCCCTAGCTTCTATCGGTCTTTCCACCATCAACCAGTTCAACGGTTCTCCCAACACTAACCACAACGCGAACTCCTCTGTCTCTGATGCCGGAACATTCGTTCTTACAGAGACATCTCTTGACATGCATTGTTGGGGTCAGAATCCCGTTGTTGTCGCCAAGCTTCAACTTAACGGCCAAGACCGCTTCTCTGAGCGTGAGGGTTCTTACTTCGACGAGGTTCAACCCTACCAGGTCCACACACGTAACCCCGACACCGGTATCAACGTGTACTCCTTTGCCCTTCGCCCCGAGGAGCACCAGCCTTCTGGCACATGTAACTTCTCTCGTATTGACAATGCTACTCTACAGCTTGTTCTTTCCAACGCCACAGTTGAGGGAACCCGCACTGCCAAGGTCCGTGTTTACGCTACCAACTACAATGTTCTTCGTATCATGAGTGGTATGGGTGGCCTCGCGTACAGTAATTAATTTAACTATATTCTATATATATTGTTCATTAAACTAAATTAAACATCTATCATATTATACTATTATAATATGATAACTACATCATCTGCTTATCCTAAACGCAGTGTTAAAAAAAATACAAATATAAAATTGATACGTAGTATCATAACAAGTAGTATTACAACATTATAAATCATAATCATATTATTGTCATGTCTGTTACAAAGAAAATCACCCTCACACATATCGTAAATGTCCTACGTAGTGCTGTATCAGAGTCAAGACTACAACCACGCCCTCATCTGCGACTTGGTAGATGGGGAACCCATGTTGATAAACATAAAGTGGATTTAAAAGTGATGTATTCGAATGAAGACCATTGCGGAGTATGTAAAGAATATATTACAACAAAACAAAATAATATTGAAGCCAAACAAATAAAGATAAATAAAGATGAACAATTGTTGAATGATGAACTGATATGGTTATTTAGTTCCACGCCTGACGTTATCCAACAAACAAAGTAAGACTCCTGGAATATAACATCTGATAATGAGTTACTAAGTATGAAAATATTGAAATAATATTTATTTATAGCGATAAACTCGTTTTTTCTATTTTGAATGAAGTAACGAATAAATTGAAAATTATACAAGGAATATTTATATATTTACAATCAAATTATTATAAGATGTATCGGGTTTATTTCAAAATTGCGTTAACAACACGTAGCACATATTTTCATGTTGAAGAATCTTGGTCAATCAATGATTTCCTTTCTATGTCCAGACAATTCATCCGCGAACATTTTCAATTAAGAGAAGAGTTCGAACTTGTTCTCATGAATCAACACATTGAAGAAAATATTCCTGCTGAAGAGGGTCCTGCGTTAGTATCCTCTACCGATAAGTTTATAGAACGTTTCCATCGAGAATTACATAATAACGATAATAATAACTTCATTGGATTTTATATTCGTATCATTCATCAAGGGAATGTTCCATCTTCTCCGTAAGTAAGTAATACCTGTATTATTTGTAGAACCCATATAATTAGAACAACGAATGTTTATCTATAATTGAAACACACGGGTATATCTATATTAAATAATATAGATATATAGATATAGCTTATGAGTGAAAATAACAATAGTCTAACTATTGATAAAGAAGATGAAAATACATTATCATGGACAGACAATATAGAAAGATTACTTGACAAGTTACGACGTAATTGTACACAATTTAGTGGTTATCATAACTATAAATATCAATATTACAAACACATCAATAAATTATTTCGTATTCCTATCATTATACTAAGTGCGGGCAATACATTTTGTTCGGTAGGTCTCCAATCTCTAGTGGACCAAAATCTAATATCCATTCTCACCAGTATAGTTGCTCTGGTTACAGGTATTATTTCTAGCATTGAGTTATTTCTGAATATACAAAACAAAATGGAACAAGAGCTTTCATCTCATAAAGATTATTATAAATTAAGTATAGAAATATTCAAAATATTGAATATAGAACGCTCTAGAAGAAGGGTCGACGCAAAGAGTTATTTGGATGAAAAGTATAGTGAATATGAAAAACTTGTTCTGAAAAGTCGTCCTGAAGAACATACTAATTTAATACATGACCTTCTATCAGATGTAGAAGAAATGTATGTATATGACCGAAACGCCGAACACCCGGGATGGGTTCAAAAAAATAATATTGCTCCTCCCATTTCTGTTGTCAAAAGCTATTTTGACAAATTTAAATTACCATTCCTTGTTTTTGATCAGTGGAGGGATCCGTATAAGTATGTATTGAGAAAGCAAAAAACAAATCTAGATAATCTGGGACGTGTGAATCAATATACGATTGATGAATACTTTCAAAACAAACAAAGAGAAATCAAGCAAGAGGAAAAGAAAAAAATCGAACACGATGCTACGTGGTTTATAACGAAACCACAATCTTTTTTTTCTCCAAATAAAGCACGAGATATTGCGAATGTAAATGATAATTTGAATGAAAATAAACCTATTGCGAGAGTAAATGATAATTTGGATAAAAAAAACCCTATTGCGAGGGTAAATTATAATTTGGATGAAAATAACCCACAGTTAAACATACAACTGGAGATAGATGTAGAATCAGAATCAGAATCAGAATCAGAATCAGAATAGACTAATAAAATATTATCGTATAAGCAAGTATATATTCTATCTATCTCGACTGAACAAACGATTCATCATTTTTACTTCCATTTTATCTTCCTCTTTATAGAATATTTTCTTTATTTGGTTATCATCTCGTATGCGAATCGAATATTTTTGTTGAATATTACTACGACCAATACGTCCTAATGATTGAATAATTTTTTCCTGGGTTAGTTCCATCGTTTTACTCAGATAACCGTGACAAAACTGATAGTTTGTTCCGTAAATATAATCACTTGAAGCAATAATTAAATATAGTTTTTGCTCATCTGCCAGCTTTTTCATTATTTCGGTATACGCAATATTACTATGGTTCATAAATACACCTATACCCATCAATAATAATACTTTCCAACTATCATCAATTCCATGTAAACTCATAATATCTATAATAGTCTCTTCGTCGATATTACTAGTAAATGATTTTCCGTCTTTGTTATCTGGTGCCCATTTATCAAGATGTAATTTACTATTCGGAACAAAGGTTTCATTCAAGTTGGCGGTTTTAATCATAGAACGTAGAGTTTGTAGTTCTTCATTCATTTTTTTTATACCAGGATTTTTTGAATCGTTATTAGACCCTGATTTACTATTCGTGTTTTTTTTACCACCGCGTTTCCCTTTTGTATCCACACTATTATTCTCCGCGTTTTTAGTATTATTCTGTTCTTCTATTACTTCCAACTTCTTTTCAATAACATCAATACGTTCGTTGATTTTATTATTGTATGCAATCTTTTCCATGATATCATTGATAGCCTTATCGGGTATATTTGCTTGTTGAATACAAAACTTGGCTACTTTTTCCACATCTTCAGATAAGAATATACTGGGTCCATCTGTTAATGTGTGAGCATCACTTGTTGTTATGTACATAGCAGACCCACTTGATGTAGCTGTTGCTTTATTACTAGTAGAGGATTTTGATTGAGCACCAATACGTTTCTGTCTATTGTTATTCAGACTAACATAAATTGCTCCCCATAAGCCATTCGGTATTTTACCTAAGATACGCAAGTAGTGTATTTTAATATTTTGTACAGTAATATCGTCGAAGGTTTCGAAACATTTATCAACCAGATACTGATTGGGTATATAATTATGTTCTTCTACAAACATGATAAATTCCACTATTTCCTTGAGGTCAAAATATCTAAGCAATGTCAAGTTTTCATTACAATGATTGACTATTTCTTTTATATCACCATATTCTTTACTAATGTGATGAGGTAATACAACATAACCGTTTTTGTCTATAATCGGGATGGATTTCTTACAATCATAACTGGTTATATTATGAACCTCTGCGTTTGGAAACCTTTCCTTGAAACTATCAATCGTATCTTGTAATTCATATATCTTAGGTAAAGTCGCTGACGACAACACAATATTAGGAACTTCATTTTGTTTCCAATTATTGTGGATATCTTCGTGAATAGCATGTTCTTCATAATCCATAGTAATGGTAGGCTCATCCCAATATACTAATAAGTTTTCCACTGGATTGAACTTTTTCATGTAATACATTGCACACAAATAAGATTTAACATCACAAATCATGATTTCTACCTTGTTGCCTACACTATTATCTACCTTACCAATTCCACCTGACCTTCTATGAATCGAGTACTCAGATGCTGCGAAATAATGAAGACGTATATCTTCTTCGCTATCACAACCAAATGCAAAGGCTACTTTTTTATTCGCAGATATACCACATTTAGCCAATGCCAAACCTACATGTCTAGCAGCACATATAAATATCACACGATATTTTTCACTTAACCCCAGAGGAGTTAAGGTTTTTCCGGTTCCTGTAGGCGCAATGTATAATACTAATTTAGGAGATAATTGCGTATGTTGTGCTTCGTTTGATTCATTATTATCAAATAATTCCATATTGCTCTCGAAATGTGGGTTATTCATATGATGAAATATTTCCTTTTGATGTTGATAAAGAGTCATATCTTCATAATCAAGTAATACGGAGTCGTCTTCATATATTTCATCAGCAGAAGATACAATATATTCAATCTCTGCTTCCTTTTTGTATTTATCTAAAAACTTATGCAATACTTCGAGGAAGTAATGATTAATATCAATCACACTGTTTTGTGTGAGTTTATACAACTTAAAATATTCTACTACCCAGTCATCATCATCATTATCTTTATACTTTACAAGTTTTTGCCAAATATTCAACAAAACATATTCGTAAATATTTGTTTTATTTATGTTTTCTAATTTGTTATTCTCTAATCTCATTACGTCCATTTTTTTCAACGTGTTTGTTTGGTTTTGAACAATTTTATAATCAATGTCTTTCAAAATATGTAGGTTATTCAAAGCATCTTTAAAATAAGTATTGAACAAGTAATATTCTACACCCAGTGATTTTTGTATTTTTAAATAGGAAATTAATGATTTGTTTTTGTTGTATTTGATATGAGTATCATATGAACCCTTTATAATCAAATCAAATATTGCCTTTTCATTTTCAGAACAAGGTCTCTCGATGGATTCCCATTCTGTTTTCGTTAGTTTCGACTGTTTTAAATCCATTTTGAATAATTATGATTGAATTATGTATATATTGTAATGAAATATTACTATACCGTTTTTTTCAATTTTTTAATAATAACAATAATGTGGTATCAATCTATATATATTTAACATTGTAATATATATATATTTTGTAAATATTAAAATGCTTTATGACAAGTGAATACATGTATTATATTCCGACAGACCAATAAATAAAAATTGAAATCGTTACATTATTATTAATTTATTCTATTACTTTACAAATGACCACTTTCGTTTCTTCACAAATGTCTACTTCCCCTACTTCCCCTACTTCCCCAGTTATTATATCCATTGAGGGTAATATCGGGTCAGGTAAATCTACGTTGTTAGAACAATTGCGGACCAAATATAAAAATAACAAACAAATCGTGTTTATTAATGAACCTGTAGATGAATGGGATACAATTAAAGATGAAGATGGTCAAACTATTTTATCAAAATTTTATAAAAATCAATCTAAATATGCCTTTTCATTCCAAATGATGGCATATATTTCTCGGTTACAGGCTATGAAACAAGCAATCGAACAAAATCCTGAATCCAGTATTTTCATTACAGAAAGGTCACTTTATACAGATAAACATGTATTTGCATTGATGTTATACAGAAATGATAAGATTGAAGAAGTTAATTTTGAAATTTACAATAAATGGTTTGAATATTTTGCCAAGGATTACCCTATTAACAAAATGATATATGTAAAAACAGCTCCAGAAAAATGTTTGGAACGCATTAATAAACGTTCTAGAAATGGGGAAAGTATTATTGAATTAGAATATTTGAAAACATGTGATGTACATCATGAAGAAATGATTTATAGTAAAATGAAAAATACATTCTCACACGTATTAGACGGAAACAATGATATATTTGAAAAGTCTGATACTTTAGAAACGTGGATGAACCAAATAAATGATGTTATATTTGAAAGTGACAAACAATAATCAAGGAAATAAACGAGTATGAAAAAAAATACAATACACCACACTATACATCATATTATTTTTTTTCAACCGTTTTCTAATAATCTATTTCCACCATGTATTATATTACTTGGTTTGTATTTCAATATATCTAACTGGTCGCTTGTCGTTTGAAAGTCTTCCTTACCATAAATATCTTGTAACAATAACCACTCAAATACCCCTCCAGGATAAACATATATGTTTGTAAACCCTAACTTACTCAATTGGGTATATTTATCATATATTGTTTCATCGCTGTAATTACTTCCATAAATAATGACCCTCATATTCTTATTTTGACCTTCATTTATTACCTTATTGATTAGGTCTTCTTCTACAGAAGCAGATATTGTTTTCAATATCAAACATTCTTGTTGATATACCGGTAAGGTACTAATCAAAATATGGTCATGAGTATGTTCAATACAATATTGTATGTCTTCAAAACTCGCCTTTTGGACCGAATGAATCGTTTGGATATTTCCCATTATATTATTATTTTAATGATATAATGATTTATAAAATATTTTTAAGTTAAAAAACCCAAATACTACCTGTTACTTATCCAAATGTTACCTCTATTTCTACCTTTTCCTTAATAATACTTTTGGTAGCGGAAGCAGTCAACTCTTCTCGCTTTTTTCGTGTCTTATTATTATCCAGTGAATGCTCTTTTTTTCTCGAGGTACTATTTCTACTATTCATATCATTTTCAATATCTTCATAATGTTCTTCAATATATTTCACAATTTTATTTTCTAATACCCACTTGAAAAAATTCAATTGTCCTATTGTGGTTTCAATACACGATTCGTTTTTATAGGGAATACTAATTCGGTCCCATCTACAAAATGGGTCAAATCTTTTCTTTGAGTATGCCTTCAACTTTGACTTATAGTCTACATAAACCTTGAATCTTCGTGTATTTCCGTAGTCATCTTCAATCGAATATAACGTATATTCTTTTTTAGCATAATTAGTGACAAACCAATCAACAATTCGCAATGAAATCCTTGAATCGCCTGTAATAATATTCAACATCTTGTCCAAATTATTATTTTTTTGGTAAAATGTTAGCAATGTTTGTAATAATAAATCGTTTTGCGTTGAATAGTTCATACTATTTTTGAATACATTCTCTTTTTATATTTAAATCTTTTTTTGATAGATATATTTGATTTATTATATTACTATATATTATAATGAACACACTTTGTACACCCGCACATATTTACTTAATACTTGCCATCATTTCCTTAATAATTGGCGCCTTTTACAAACTAAACCTTGGGGCTTTCATTATGAAAGGTTTATGGATTATCCTATGGACTTATCTATTGAACTACCTATGTCGTAAAGGACATTCTACTATTTCTTGGATCCTTGTTCTTATTCCTTTCCTTCTCATTATTGGAGGCATCTTCGGATTCATGGCTTTTATGGAAGCCAGCAAGAAAAAAAAGGTGGTGGTTATCCAACACAAGTAAACAAATACCCACCTTACCATATACCATATTTCAATAATTATTTTTTAGATATTGAAATAATTTATAATGAGATTTGTATTATAATAATTCCAGAACCCCCATTTCCACCAGATTCCAACAATGTTCCTTGACCATTTCCTCCAGATCCTCCACCACCAGTTCCTGGATAACCACTCTTATAATTTTTACCAATTGATGGATCTTTTGAATAATAAATACCATTTGGGCCATTATATTCTAGATTATCATTACCCTCTTGGCCTTGACCAGCACCTCCTCCACCACCTTGTCCGCCTTTTGATGAACCTTGTTGATGGTAATGTGACCCTCCTCCACCACCACCACCAAAATACCATACAATACTGTTATCAAAAATAGAATTAACACTTTGACCAATACCACCATTTTCACCATCGCTAACGCTGCTGCTAGTACCACCATAACCACCATAACCGCCATTACCACTACCACTTCCGCCACTACCGCCGCCACTATCAGAACCTATGCCTCCTACACCACCCAATACAGTATAAGTAGCTTGACTAATTGTAACAATACTTGAGCCGCCATTTTTACCATTGTAATCGGCACCGCCGATACCGCCGATACCAGATGCGCCGGTAACAATATTAATTGGTTGATTTTCATTTATAGTATATTGAGATGTATGTGTCTCTCCGCCTTGACCAGCACCACCTCCGTCACTTTTAGCAAGATCATTAGACCCACCTCCACCACCGCCGCTAATTATTGTAATAGTTGCAGTTACTTCTTGTTCGAATGTGATAGAATTACTAGTTGAGCTAGTACCAATTTCTGGATTAGTTGTCAAAGGGAGTATATAATCAGCAAATACAAATGTAAATTGGGTATTATTATTGTTAGTAACAACTGTATATTTAGTTTGATCACTAATTGTATATTGCAATATAGGAGGTATATTTATATTTTGAAATAATTCATTCAAATCTGTATTATTAGTTTTAAAATTCGTAAGTTGAGCCTTATTGCCATGTATATATGGATAAAATAGTTCTTTTAAATCAATATTTGTATTTTGATTTGTATTGTGAATAATATAATTAGTATTAAAGTTTATTTGAGGGTCAACATTTGTTCTTGCATAAAATATTTCTCCTAAATCCTTATTATTAGTTTTAAAATTTGTAGTAGTCATTATTTATATATTATAATAATAAATTATTGTTTAGTAATACCAATATAACGCTTTTGTGTATACCAAAGCAAAAAAAACAAGAGTGCTTATTTTTTTTAGTTTGTTTTTAATTTTTTAATTTATACAGACTTATACATTACATAAGTTTACACTGATTGTCCGAGTCTGCTCAAAATTGAGGGGCTATACAGGCGACGGCTTTCTCCGATGCGAACAATAGGAATTGGAATATCTCCGATGCGAACAATATGAATTGGAATATTCGAGACCGCGATACGATTATGTCGTCTGCCATCTTGACGATTATGTCGTCTGACATCTTCTTCCATAAATGAATGTCGTTCGTCGTATTCTTTCTTTCTCTCGTTTCCTCTCCTATCACATTCAAGATTGTATTTCTTACGTTTGTTCTCTAGTGCCACATAATCCATAGATTCATCGTATCTCCCGTTATTCAGGGCAATATACTCTATGAATGATATGCCTAGTTCCTTTATCATCGTTTCCTCTTCCTCGACCCTGATAAGACCATTAACCGGGTTAGAGGTCTTATCCCAAATCATGTCCATGTAACCTGTTTTTACGTCTTGTTCATATTTATATTGTTCGCGCTGTCTATCTAATTGGTCTACCCTCATGGACCAACTGGACCGAAATGATGTTTCCCTTTCTATCCTTTCATCATCACGGTCGCCTTCTGTTTCATCATCATAATCGTCGTCATCATCATCATCAGTAGATATAATATCTTTTTCTTCACGCAACACTGTCCTACAATAAGGGCATGTATTGTTTACATCCAGACATCGTAAAATACATTGGAAACAAAACGTATGTCCACAAGGAGTAGTGCTTACATTCGTTTTTTGTATAGGTTCATAACAAACGCAACACTCGATTTCGGGTGTTGTGTTTGTCGACATTGTAATATTTTGATAATAGTATAGTATTCTTGTCAATATCATGTATTTTATATACCTCGTCAATTTTTAATATTTTTTGTTTCCAAAAACTTTAATTGTCCAGGTTCGTATTTTTGGGTTTCAAAAAATCTTCCTGGGCATTCATGTCTTGAGAAAAAGTATTTGTCGAAAATGGACTTAATCCACATTGACCCATCATTTCACGCTGCGCCATCCTATCATATGAGTCTTCGCGTTTGTTTGAATCTGTTGATATTTCATTATTAATCAACAAACAAGAGGACGACTGGTTATTTGACCAATCATCCTCTGATAATAACGATTGTTGCTGTGCGGCCGACGCAATATTCTTTCTATCTTCTTCATCTAACTCCGCGTATATTTTTCTTGTTCGCGGCGATCTCTTATAACTTTCACCCGTCGACCATTTTCTCTCTTCGTATTGTTTTTGAAACTGATTTTCCATGGATTAATATACAATCCATATATATATTTAATTTCTAATTAGAACTTATTTGTTACTTGTTTCTTTTGTTTCATTTCTACTAGCAATAAAAACTCTTTTACTTCTACATCATCCTTTTCCCTTTTATAATTCCCAATGCCTTTCAACTTATTATACGTTTTATGTTCTAAAACGAATTTTTTCACATCACCATACAATTCTAATAATGCCATCAAATCATCGATATTAATTATACCCGTGCTATTATAAGAAATCAACACATATTTGGACCGAGTATTATCCATCAAGTCTTTAAAGGCATCCTTAGCATCTTTTGAACTATTATATTTAGACCTTGTCCAATTTTTGGGTTGTCCTCGGTATGTATCCGGAACTTCTATAGTTTTGTCCCAGTCATTCACTATATCCAGCAAAAAATAATAAATATTGTAAGGATGCTTGTTATAAGGAGGATCATAATAAACTAAATCCAGTTCCGGTATGTTTTTTACCCATTCGTTGGTATCTTGTTGAGAGATATGAACATCACACGGATTATCACATAAAATAGGATAAGGCAAATGAATATCTTTTGTAATTCGTCTTACGTCCACCCCATTTTTTCCACCGAATGCACCCACATCTCCGTTTTTATAGAAAGCGGCAAATTGTCCATTTGTGTTATTGTGTATAGATGTTTCTACGAGCAATAATGCTAATACATATGACCTATATTTTGTCGGTATTGTTTCTATGTAATCTCGCATCGCATCTATTTTTATAGCATTTTTACGGGTAAAATACACACGGTCAGTTTCTTTTATGTCTTCATCTTTTTGAGGCGCCCAATATTTAGAAACCCACGGGTCAGAACTTACCTCGTTCAATCCATAAAAACATGCTTTCTCACCTATCTCGTTTGTCTTATCAATATAAACACATACCTTTTTCAGTTCTTGAGTAGAAGGAGTAGAGAGAAAGCATTCGTTCAACGTTTTGGAATATCCGGCGATGTCATTCGTATAGAGCGTAGTTGTTTTGGTTTTAAGTAACCTAGATACAATTCCTGACCCGGAGAATCCGTCTCCTACTGATATGTGTGTTTTTCCGAGTTTATGAGAGACATCATCAACTACACCACTGATTTTATCTAAAAGTTTCCGTTTATTTCCCATATACGTTATAATTTGACTTTTAAGATAATCTGTCATTCTATATTTATTATATACATATAATTATCTTAAAAATATAGAGTGAATACTTATTATCTTGATATAATACAAATATTTTGGTTTCTCTCATGTTCGAAAATATGAGAATGAAAGAAATTGTCCTTTCTGGAATTGTGATGCTTCTACTCGACTCTATCTATCTCTCGACTGTCGGGGGGTTCTTTCGAAATATGATATCGAAAATACAAAGTTCTCCTTTCCAGTTCAAAATGCTAGGGGCCGTATTATGTTATTTTCTTCTTATTTTAGGCATAAATTATTTCATATTAGGCCCCAGAAAATCACTACTTGATGCGTTTTTATTGGGATTCCTTATTTATGGCGTTTATGAGACCACTAATTATGCCATTATTACTAAATGGAATATGACTGCCGTTGTAATTGACTCATTGTGGGGTGGTATTTTGTTCACATTGACAACCTATTTCACTCGTTTTTTGATGTAAGAACATTTTCTAATTCTAATTATATATTTTATCTATAGTAAATATATAATATATCGTTCCTATGTTCCGACTATTAAACAAGGCTTGTAAAATGATGAAGAGTAAACCTGTGCGCGACCTACTAATGATAGTGCTTGTGATGGTATTAGCAATGTTGATTTTTTCCATGTTTTTTAAGATCGGCCCTCGTCGTGAATATTTTAGCAATCCCACATCAGCCACTTATTTTTACATGGAAAACTGTAAATACTGTAAAGAGTTCAGTCCTGTATGGACCGAGTTTGTTGCTCAATACAAGGGTCCTGTTAAGATGAGCAAGGTTGAGAATATTGATGCGAAATCAGGTGAATTGGAAAAATACAATGTAAAGTCTTTTCCCACGGTGATTGTAGTTGACCAAGAAGGAGGTTTCGTAGATTACGAGGGTGACCGCACAGTATCCGCACTAAACGCTTATTTTGATAAAATCGGTAAGTAATACACCGTTCCCATTTAGAATATTCAAATAAATAAATATTTAGATATTATATTTTGTTTGTATAATATATAAATATGCCTACCCGTAGAAAAAGTCATATACATAGAAGACGTAAAAGTCATAGAGCTACAAAGCGAAGAGGTGTTCGCGGTGGTGTTCCCACAAAGGAACATCAGGCTCCTACAAGGAAATCCTCGCGAGTTTCAAAACCATCCGTAAAAGGAAGTCATTACAAAGAAGAAAGAGAAAAAAAATCGTTGGATAGAAAAGTAAAAACTCGCTTGAAAAAAGATCTTGATAGTTTAACTGATATGTTCAAGGGAATGGGTGTATAGACATTTGCGTAGAAAACCCTATGATTGATGAATGAATTACTAAGTAATTCATTTTTCTCCCTGTAATTTCGCAATACGCAATTGTTTTGTAAACAAAAAGTCTTCTTTAGTGCGACGTCTTTTTTTCAAATTGCATTCTAAACAAGATACCACCACATTTTCTTTATAATGTCCAATATCATTGTCAATACGGTCTAACGTCCATTGTTTTGATTCTCTCTGGATTTTATATAAGACACAACATGATTCTTCGCAATAATAACATGTTAGTTTTTTTTCACATAATAACGCAATCATTGACATTAAGTCAATATTTTTGTCTTCATCATAGACCTTTTTTACTTTATCTTGTTGTTTATAACTGCCTAGTTTTTTCGAAACTTCATTAAGTAAAATGTCATATATTCTTTTTCTCTCTACGGTATGGTCGTCATCATATGAAGTTTGTGACTGTATGTTATCTTCTAGCTTTGTTTCATTTTTGGAATGTTCTATTAATATGGATAATTGATGTTCGGAGTACAAATATGTATTGTCAATATTTAATTCATTTATAAGTTTTTTTTCAACGTTGACCTTCTTTGTCATGGTTACCTTGTTCATCATATATCGTGTTCCAGTTCCTTGTATATTGATTGTTTTCTTTGTATTATTTGGATTATCTGGCGAGTCCATAAGATAAAGTATATATTATATAAAAAGGGAATTAAACTTAAAGTTATATATAAATATAGATGGAAACTACTAAAAAAGAGGAAACTTGTCAAGAGCTAAAAAATCTAAAATACAAGACCATGTTAATGAATGGTGGACAAATAAAAGATGAACAGACTACTGCTACAAGTGACATTAATAAATTAGATACGTTTTTACAAAATGACATGAATACAAATCAGAAAGACCTGTGGACAAAATTGGATAAAACTATGAAAATGCAAAAGATTATCGAATATGCTCAAGATTACGCCGAAAATAATAAGCTGGATAACACTGAATCAAAAAAAATATCAGACTTTTTAAAGGAATGTATTAATAAAAAACGTATTCATCGTGTTAAAGACATTTCTTACGATAAAGATACTGGTAAAATAAAGGATATACCTGGATTATTTTATTCGAAAACGACCAAGAAATATACATTGAAAAATACTGATAAACGAGTATCTACATTAAAAAATTTACCTCAAAGAAACAACAGTAATATGAATCTGGACGATGACTTAGTAAAAACCTCTTTGGAACAACCATGATAAATAAATAATATTACACCTTAAACACATCTTATCATCATATATATATATATATAATTATATGATGAACCATCTACAGTATTTTAATGATTTAGACGATTTGGAAGATATCATAGAAAGTATTTTCGAAGAATCGGATGATTCTGATACATACAATGGAGATGACATCGCAAATGAACATATCGCGCTGTTTTCAGAAAAAGAACAATCCGACATTATTGAAAGTTCTCTTGAGATGATGTATGAATATATCAATGACAATCCCCGGGCAATATCACTACCTACATTCCATGAAGATATGATAGATACGATTTTTGAATTAATCCTGATTCAATGCGAACAATACTCGCCTTTCGAACAACCTATTTATTACGAAGAACTATTACATGACGAATTAAATGCACTTGTTTCTATCTCAACGGATTTATTTTATTCAAATCATATTCCAAGGCGTTCATTATCCGGAACTTATAATAAACCTGTTTATCAAAAAGATAAAACAGTCCTTACAGCTCAATTGGAATATCTAAAAAGTATCCCTCAAGCGGCTCAAAGAACGAAAGAATGGTACAAAACCAGATTCAACTTGATTACTGCTAGTAACGCATATAAAGCGTTTGAGTCTTCTAGCGGACAAAATCAACTTATTTATGAAAAATGTATTGAACCTGTTGTGAGCGATAAGATAGGTTCAACAAATGTCAACACTCCTATGCATTGGGGGCAAAAATATGAACCTGTATCTGTAATGTATTATGAATATATTTACAAGTCTACAATTGGTGAATATGGATGTATTCCACACAAGACATATACCTTTCTTGGGGCGTCTCCTGATGGGATTCTAGATGACCCGTCGTCACCTTGTTATGGACGTATGATAGAAATAAAAAATATAGTGAACAGAGAGATTGATGGAAGACCTAAAAAGGAATATTGGATCCAAATGCAACTACAAATGGAGAATTGTGATTTAGACGAATGCGATTTTCTCGAAACACGTTTTAAAGAATATGATGATGAAAAAGCTTTTATGGATGACGGAGAGTCTTATTTGACAACGAATGATGGTGACCTAAAAGGTATGATCATGTATTTTTCTGATGAACATGGACGAGCACTATATGAATATAAACCAATTGATATGGACAAAGATATGATTGAACAATGGGAAGAAACTCATATGGATGAAAAAGAAAAACAAGGTTGTACGTGGATAAAAAATCTTTACTGGAGATTAGATGAAGTCAGTTGTGTTCTAGTATTACGTAATGAAAAATGGTTTCAAGATAATGTTTCGCAATTAGAGGCAACTTGGAAAACTATTCTTGAAGAACGTGTTTCTGGGTGTGACCATAGAAAACCTAATAAACGAGTAAAAAAAACAGGTACCGATACAATATCGACACAAGACACCGAGATGTGTAATATGATGATTGATAAGGAAACTGGAAAAGTAATTGTAGGGAATGAGAATATTGAACCATCTGTGATATCTGTATCTGAGAAGGCTTCAATGGATATTAAAATAAATACTCCTACAGTTCAAGAAGCGCAAATCACACCAGAGGTGATTCGTCCTCTTCGTTCAAACTCTATTATTGATGATAATAATGATATTACGTATCGTCTTGCCTCTAATACCCCTTAGTTATACAAACTTTTCATATTATTATTAAAATATATAATAATATGACAAAATGGTATTTTTACACGGAACGAGCTCTCCATTATTTTACATATCCAAAGAAGGACTATTGGATACATAGTAATTTACTCGAGTTTGGTTTATGTTTGCTTCATCAGCGGGTGGCAGAGCAGACACAACATTCGAAGGTGTCTTGATATCGTCATATAAGACATTACACATATCCGCAGGTGTACATGTTCCTTCGTCTGGGGATTTATTATATCTAAAATTGTTTGTTATTTGTTTATAAGAACTCATTTCTGTAATAGGATAATCCTTCCATAATGTTGAGGATGTCTCGTTTCCCACATGTTTCTTTCCAGAATAGGGATACATATTTGACATAATAGGCAACGTTTCACTTTCAGGTAAGATTCCTGGAGTCTGTAAGTTGTAATGCGAAAAACCTTCAATAGCTTTTGTACGGATTGGACCAAAAATAAATATCGCTACAAATAAGAATACTAAACTATACACAACGATTTCTCTTTCCATTATATTATATGTTGATAATTATTAATTAAAATAAAGTTTAAAATGTATGTATTATAGTATAGTATATCAATATGGATACCAGTACTAGTATGGACAATGAAATGCGTGTAACAAAAAGGTGTGGCGATTTAATGCCAATATCATTTGATAAAATTCTACAAAGAGTAAAAAAATTAGGAATGGAAGTAAATATCAAAATCAATTATTCGGCTCTTGTAATGAAAGTGATTGACCAGTTATACGACACCATATCCACTACAAAAATAGACGAACTTACGGCAGAACAATGCGCTGTAATGTCATCACATCATCCTGATTATAATATTTTGGCGGGACGAGTAGTAGTAAGCAATCACCATAAAAATACAAAAAATACATTTTCTCAAGTTGTCATTGATTTATATAATAACACAAATAACACCAAACATGAACCTTTATGTTCGCATGATTTAATGATTCATGTTAAAAAAAATGCGGAAGAAATTGATAATATGATTGATTATAATCGTGATTATTTGATTGATTATTTTGGATTTAAAACATTAGAACGTGCTTATTTGTTCAAAAGTAATGGGATTGTATTGGAACGTCCTCAGCATATGTGGATGCGTGTCGCGGTTTCCTTACATGGTGATGACTTACATGCTATCAAGGAAACATATGATTTAATGTCTCTAAAATATTTCACTCATGCGACCCCTACATTATTCAATGCGGGAACAGCTCGCCAACAATTGAGTTCATGTTACTTAATTGCTATGGAAGATGATAGTTTAGAAGGTATATTTAATACCTTGAAGGATTGTGCCAGTATATCGAAATGGGCAGGTGGAATTGGATTACATATTCATAATATACGCGGGTGCGACTCCATTATAAAAGGTACCAATGGAAAGTCTACTGGTATCGTCCCCATGTTGCGTGTTTTCAATGATACCGCTCGCTTTATTAATCAAGGAGGGAAGCGCAACGGTTCGTTTGCCATCTATCTGGAACCATGGCATTCTGATATTGAAAACTTTTTGGAATTGAAGAAAAATCACGGCGACGAGGAAATGCGTGCGCGTGATTTATTTTACGGTTTATGGATATGTGATTTATTTATGGAACGTGTCAAGGAAAATGCCACGTGGTCGTTGTTTTGTCCAGACGAATGTCCTGGTTTATCAGATGTATATGGTAATGATTTTGATACACTATATAAAAAATACGAAGAAGAGGGTAAAGAAAGAAAACAAGTGAATGCTCGTGAGTTATGGTTCAAAATATTAGATGCGCAGATGGAGACAGGTACCCCTTATTTATTATACAAAGATGCGTGTAACAAAAAATCCAATCAGAAAAACTTAGGGACTATTAAAAGCAGTAACTTGTGCTGTGAAATTGTTGAATATTCAGATGAGAAGGAAACCGCAGTATGTAATCTGGCTAGTATTGCGTTGCCTGCTTTTGTAAAGAGTGAATCTAAAGAGTTTGATTATGATAAATTACATGAAGTCACGAAAGTGGTAACTCGCAATCTGAACAAGGTGATTGATATTAATTTCTATCCTACTGAAAAGACGGAACGAAGTAATATGCGTCATCGCCCCGTTGGGATTGGGGTTCAAGGACTGGCTGATACGTTTATTCTTATGGATATCGCATTTCATAGTGAAGAAGCGAAGAAAATAAACAAAATGGTTTTTGAAACTATTTACCATGCTTCTTTGGAACAAAGTTGTGCCATTGCGGAAGAACGGTATAGACAAATTGTAATGTCCCAATCCGAGAAAAATAGGAATGTATTTGAAGAGATTGATTTATTGAACGAATATGAAAAACCGAACTTATCGAAACAATATTGTGGAGCTTATAGCTCATTCGAAGGTTCTCCTGCTTCTGAAGGCATTCTCCAGTTTGATATGTGGGGTGTTTCACCGAGTAATCGTTATAATTGGGATCGTTTAAAAAGTAATATTGTCACATATGGACTGAGAAACTCGTTGTTGGTAGCACCTATGCCTACTGCTAGTACATCTCAAATATTAGGATATAATGAGTGTTTTGAACCTTTGACTAGTAATATGTATTCGCGAAGAACAATGGCTGGTGAGTTTGTAGTAGCTAATAAGTACTTGATGCGAGAACTGATCGATTTAGGGTTATGGAACGACAAGGTAAAGAATAACATTATCGAAAACAAGGGAAGTATTCAACAATTAGACATGCTTCCTGAGCATATTCGCGAGAAATACAAAATTGTATGGGAAATGCCTATGAAGCATTTGATTGATATGGCTTCGGATCGTGGAGCATTTATTTGTCAAAGTCAGAGTTTGAACTTATGGTTGGAGGAACCTAATTATAACAATCTAACCTCCATGCATTTCTATGCTTGGAAAAGTGGATTGAAAACCGGCATGTATTATTTACGACGCAAGGCTAAGCATCAAGCGCAACAATTCACACTGGAACCAGAAAAAAAAGAGACAAATGACACCGAAGAAGAAGACGAAATATGTGACATGTGCTCGGCATAGTTTATTTTACACCTTTGGACATTTATGTTTGCTAAAAATATTGTTCAAAGGTGTAAACTCATTATTTTTCTAATACTATCGCAAGTTCATTCAGATTTTTGTTAAATGTTTTCAATATTTGTAATCTTACATTTGGTGCCATATCGTTTATTTCTTCCAATTGTTCTTTTGATAATTTTTCAAAGTTATTTATTTGATGTAAATAATAATTTTCCTTACCGATTATTTTTAATTTTAATTTTTGTATGTCATCCTTTATTTGTGAATTATCCATGTTGATTAATAATTATATTATGTTTATGTAAATATTAATTGTATTCATAATCATTTTTTCTTATATCGGATATAACTATTCTACTAATTTCTTGTCAATCAGTGTTTCATGCGCTATTCTGCGAATCATTTTCTTGTATAGCCTCTCATTCTCTTCATCTGAAGCACCACCCATGCTTTCATTTGTGATGCGCAAGCACTCGGCTTCCTCTTTGCTATCATAGACGAGCCATCCAGGATGTGCTTCCCTCCAATCCAATAATCGTTTCACATTCTTGTGAGAGATAAGTTTCAGCACACGTTTCATTTGATATTTTCTCTCGTCGTCTTTCTCCCAAATATCATTATCCTTGATGTACATTATCTCCCGTTTGATATCACTGCAATGAATCGGGCGTTCGTATACATCCATATCTTTGAGTGCATTGATGATAATTCTACTAATTCCGTCTGCGTATCCTAGGCGTCCAACGTTACTGACATCTTCCAAACTAACCTCAATATTATTCAAGAAGTCAGTAAGATTCATCGCATCTTTACATTGCTCATTCAAGAAGAAGTTCATGTTGAAACGATTGTTGATAGTGTTATTATTCGTATTATTATTATTATATATTACTTTGTTAGATTCGTTAGCTAATTCCAACATTTGTTTATGGGTTTCTTCTTGAAATTGGTGTATTTCTTCTTGATGTTTTTCTTGTTGAACGAGTAGCATTTTTTGTAATTCTTTATTTTGAGTAATCATGTCAGCAAACATCGATACAATTGACGGTTCTGATTTGTCATTATCATTCTCATTGACATTCTCATTGACATTCTCATTGACATTCTCATTGACATTCTCATTGTCTAAATCTATATAAGTGTGTATATCCATATGTTTTTTTTTATGTCTCCATAAAGAGGTTCGATTTGTAAATAATTTATTACATTGTTCACATGACAATAATAGGGATTTATTTGTTTCACTTGTTACATTTCGATGTTTACGTGTGGAAAGGTGTTTATTATAATCTTTATTACTACAGGTTGAATACTCACATTTTATACAAACATATTTTGATTGGGATTTTTCGGGATTTATTTGTTTCATTATTTATATATATATGTAACAAATAAATCCCCCTAAATACTTTTTATTAAAAACCGTTTTTTCCCTTATGCTCTCATTTCAAAAATCCAAAAATGGAAATAAGAGCATTATGCTCTGAACCCTTTTTTTCACTTTTTCTTTACGCAAAAGTAAATTGGGAAATAGAAAATGGACATTTTAAAATGTCCATTTTTGATTTGCTGAAAATACTTTGCCCAAAACCTTTTTTTTGCATTTTTGAAGGTTGATATATCGTCCATCTACATTCAAAAAACAAAAAATACATGATATATCTAACTGGACATATCATGTAGATTGTATTTATGTTTATTTTGTTTTTTTTTGCTGTTGTTATGAAGGTATAATTCATTTTGTGTGATGTATTTACAATATTATCTAAGCATTACGTAGTCTTCTTTGTCTCTTACTCCGAAAAGAATTGGGTCATAATCATTTTCATCCTGATAAGCACTCATTGTTATCTGAGTTAGTTCATCAATATCAATTGCTTGTTGACTGTTGAATAATCCAGGGTCGCCTACTTGTTCTAGTAAGATATCCATTAAATAGGTGTCAAATACACTAGGAAAATCAATCACTTGTTCAGAGCAATTTTCTACACCTGGAGAAATAAATCCACGACCGCGTGTACCCTGGTACAAAGTTTGGGAACATTCTGTACAGTATCCAATAAATACACCATTCCAACTTCCGTCTGTTGCGCAATGAACACAATCATTAGGACCAGTTCCATACTCATGGTCAGTTGCCCATTCTACAGGAAATGACCTAGTATATAGAGCATTATCATATGTATAGTATGATTCTACATCGGTTGAATACGGAGGTATCATTCTAACTTCCATATGATTCATATAAGGATCACCGTTTCTCATTCTTGTTACTTATTGTTAGTTATTGTTATAATTTTGTTATAAGAATAAATATATAGGTTTTGACGTCAATTTTTTATATACTAAAAATTATCAGATAAGAATATTTGTATCTATCAATATATCACAATAGTGTATATGTCTATTCGTTCTACAAGTAGAAATAACAGTGAAGATTTTGGAAGCAGGAGTTCAAGTTGCGATAGTGAAATAAATAGTACTTGTATACCTAACAATAATCTTAATTATATTCCTTCAAACTCCATACCAATAAGAAGAGGACGAGAAAAAAATGTATGTAATACCAGATCCAGATCACCTACACCTACAAAGTTTTATTTAATGATAGAGGAAAATAAACAACTAGTTGAAATAGTACAAGAAAAAATAAGGAGAAAAAATAAGGGGAAAAAATAAGAGAAAAACCATAATACATACAAATATTATGATTGTCCAATCTTATCTACATTATCTTGTATCTCTTGAAAGTCTTCTCTACAAGGTTCTTTTAGATTAAGGCGGTTCTGATATAAGAAAATATAGGAAGCAGCTACTTTATAAGACGGTATAATACCGTTATCATAATATAATACTTTCGTCATTTTGCGCAATACATCGTTCGTGAACTTATCCATATCGATATGACTATCTTCATATAAACAATGAATCCCGCTTTTGATATCTTCCCATTTTCGATTATTTATAATATATTCATATAATTCCCACGAGTCCTCAGGAAAGTATCTGTCAAATAATTCTACTATTTTGATTGCTCCAAACATATAATGTTCTATTATACCAAGCAATATTTCCTTCATATTATATTTGTTCATCCATACACACAAACGGTAATCTGGAGCAATGTAATCATATATATTGTTCATGACATTTTCTGGCAATTTATTGATTAATTCTTGTTTCATAATATAGTTGTATGAACAGTTGATTTCTATGATATATATGTACAGAATTGTTTATATTTGTTTTGTAATTAATAATTACACCTTCGGGTATTGGTCGGGTATAAGTTTTGAAATCATATCGTTTAGTTTCGTCGATTCTTTACGTATATCTCGATCAAAATATAATTTATGGAAGTTCAATAGACAAATTGTAATATCATTGAGTGAATTATGCATATCTAAAGGTCTGAATCCAAAGAAGAACTCGCATAATTCAGTTTGCGATGGAGATTTGGTATATTCTTTACCCGACTTATTAATTGCCTTTATTTTACATGTGGTACGACTCTTTTCACAAGTACAATAGTATCGAGACATGTTTCGCATAACTTCGAATGAGTGATGTTTTTTTTTTAGTTCAATTGAGGTATCTCCAGGTAGTCTAAGTATTTCAGCACAGGTCATATTTTTATCAAACTGATAATTATGTGCCACGATGAGGTCGACATCTTCTATATGTGTAATGAACTCTTCTAATACCAATTCGATATCTACACCATTAACCTGCGATATTTCATTAGTGATACCATGAATATTGCTAGTTACTTCAGGAATTATAATCCCAGGTTTCATTTGAATAATATAATCTTTTAGAGTTACAATTTTACTAGGTTTCGAACTGTCATCCTTATCAGTATCATAAATAATATAACTAAATTGGACAATATGTGGCCACATGTGGATGTTATTAGGCATTGGAGGAGTAATCTCTCGTGATGGAAGTCCAGTAGTTTCGGTATCAAATATACATATTCTCATTGTAGAGGATTGTAATGATATTTGTTATATATATAAATATTGTCTATCTAAGTTTAAATAATTATATTACAAGAAAAAAAAATATTTAATCAATTTTATTTTATGTAATGGGACTATGTTCTTATGAATACAATCTACAAATACCGAATGATTTGCGATGCCACTGTGTAATTCCATGTTCTTTGATTCCATCTATATGTTTTTTTGCTCCATACCCTTTGTTTGTATCAATACTATAGTGTTCTGCTAGATAAGGATATTCGGAGCATAAATCGTCAATATATTTATCACGAGTTACCTTTGCCAGGATGGACGCTGCAGCGATAACAGCATATTTATTATCCCCTCCTTCCACGCATATATGATTTAATTGTTCTATTCTCCCTGTAATGGGTGACAATCGAATATATGGATTGAAATAATTCCCATCGACAAGCAGTTTAATCTGGTTGTCTTTGTTATTTTTGTCATCAGTATAAATGATTTTTTTTTCTTTTAGTTGTCGATGTATATCATCAATACATTTATGCATAGAATGTTGTGTTGCTTGTAAAATATTGATATTGTCTACGATTGATTCATCCTCATACTGGACAGTCCATGCTATCGCATGTTCTTTAATATACTCCGCCGATTCGTCAATCTTCTTTTTCGAGTTAAACTTTTTACTGTCTTTCATTAATGAATATTGAAGGTCTTTTGTTTTAGGTAAAACGACCGCTGCAGTATAGACTCTTCCAAAAAGGGGTCCTCTACCAACTTCGTCTATACCAATTTCTAAAATAGTAGAGTCTTCAGAATAATATTTTTCTATAGGTAAAGATAGCTTGCGAGTTTTTTTATTAGATTCTGGAATACATAGGATTTTTTCGTCCATTTGTTCTGTATCGTTAGGATGAATCAACTCTGATGTGTTTATATAATCCGTCATGTGTCTGTGTATATGTGTGTGATATGAATAATGTATATATATTGAATATAATTTATACATAAATCAATTTATATTTTTTTCACATTATAAAATATAATGAAAATAAACAAAACATATTTATTATGTATTCTAATATCCATATTTGTGGGAATAATCATATGTAGTAGTTATTTAGGAAGTGGTAAAGAAGGTTTTACAATCGATGGTTTAGAAGATGATATTGATTCTGATGCGACAGATGTATCCGATGATATTAATAGCACAATAAATAATATTACAGGTGCGCCTCAAACAGGGACAGCACCAGTCCCTACATATAGTACTAATGGAAATACCACATCTACATCTACATCCACATCCGAGTCCGCGTCCAACTCGTCAAATACAGATATAGCAAAATTGATATCTGGAACAAATACATATGATAACTATAATTATTATACTAAATCGTCATCCCCCACAACATATTATGGTCCTAATGGCGCCAATGCGCGTGTAATTAATAAAAATGGAACTTATGCGATTATTGTCACTGATGCGAATGGAAATGTGTCTGATTATACAATTAATTCCTCAGGTAATAAACCTGACCCGAATCCTCCTAATAATTTACCCGATAATTCTATTATCATTATCGATAACAAAGTATTAGAACTGGTATTTGAATGTAATAATAATGGAGCTTCTGCTAAAATATATAAAGGTCCGAAAGGTAATATTACTATTGTAGTGAAATATCCCAACGGTGAAGTAAAAATATTTTCCGAAATAAATATGCAAACACATACAGGAAATATAGAAGAGGCTGGTGTAGCTATCCAGAAATATCAAGATATGAATACTTCACCAAATATGAATACAAATACATCTGGATTATATGATTCTAGCTTACCTCCTGGTGTTTCTAAACGAATGATCCCTCATGGTGAAGATGATAAGTATATATTAAAATCTCAGATTGTTCCTCCTGTATGTCCGGCCTGTCCCACAATCACTGGTTGTCCTAGCAACAAAAATACGTCTCCAGATTCAAACTCTGGTTCTAGTTCTGGTTCTAGTTCTGGTTCTAGTTCTGGTTCTAGTTCTGGTTCTAGTTCTGGTTCTAGTTCTGGTTCTAGTTCTGGTTCTGGTTCTAGTTCTGGAACAGGTTCTGGTCCTACGCCTCAATCTGGAAGTGGATATGACTATCAACCTATTCCAGTATTAAGCGATTTCAGTATGTTCGGACAATAATGAAAAGCCTCATGTATGTTATTGAATATTAGTAATACTCAATAAAATATAAGTGGTGTATGTTCCTAGTTAGAAGAGGTTCTTTTTTTTACACATTTTTCATCCATCTGAAAAGTTTGTCCTTTGGTTTCTTGAGGGACAATTTTAATAATGCATTTTGATTTGTGTCCATAAAGAGGTTCTGTACACCCCATCTCTTTTTTCAATCTGTTTTTTAATGTCTTCTTGCTGAACTTAAATAATTTGTTTTTTGTTTTAATCTCATCATCTGTACATCTCGAACGAAAATGTTCATATCTTTCTCTCACATCACAGTAAGTTAAATTAGATTTTTTATTCAACATTTTGTTTATAAGTTCATGAAGGTTATATATATATCTAGAAAAGGTGTTTCTATTTTTCATACATTTCATTGTCAATGGAAAATGTTTGAAGTTGTTTTTCAAATTAATGCGACAATATTTACAAGGTAAAACATGTTCTAATGATAATACAAACTTACGATACTGGACCTTTTCCTCAGGTGTAGGATGAATAGGATAATTAAAACTCATTGTATGTAGATAGTGCCACATACCTGGACCCCATACAGAAGTTAGCATTCCATCTCCACTAGAATAATCTTTAGAGGAATACACTTTAGGATTTTTCTTTGTTTGTTTTGTTTTCTTCGTTTTCTTCCTATGTTTTGCCGTAGTCGTTTTAATTAGTGGACTATTACGGGCAATACTCATATTATATGTATAATTACTGATATATTGAGATATAAAAAATAATACAAACAAAAATATTATTCGAATGATAATATTACTATCCACCTTTAGAAACTTTGAAGTAATTTATCAATGATAATGGTTGATGTATGGGGTTTGTGTTCCCGTGTATCTCGTAGTTTGATTGTTCCATTTTTGTCATGATATAATTTCGATTTTATGGAACGTATTTGTTGATAATATAACATATCATTTTTATACTCGCAACGTTTCACTTCTTGTAAGTTTCCATCATGATTTCTAAATATCATATTATAAGGGTGAACTTATTGAATACAATAACTATTATATGATAAACTAGAGTTATCTTTATTTCGTTTGAACAATAATATTATTCTAAATAAGTATATATAATTAATGGAATCATCAACATCAGCATCAGCATCAGCATCAGCATCAGGACCAGCACTGAATAGTCCTATTCTCGGAGGAGCAACTGAATCAACATCTATGATGGTGAGAATTATGAATTACAAATGGATCATAATCATAATGGTCGTTATATTAGCATTGTTTTTGCTATGGTATTTTACGTCTGATAAAACTACTACAATAACCAGTTCAGATGAGTATGTTCCAGGAAATTCGACTAACCAAGAACAAAAAGAGGCAGAGCTCATGTTTTTTTATGTTGATTGGTGTCCTCATTGTAAAACAGCTAAACCAGAGTGGGATAAATTAAAAGGCGAGTATGATGGAAAAGATGTAAATGGATATACCCTTATATTTACCGAACTGAATTGTACTGAGGAAAATGCCGAGACCGATAAGTTGTTGAATACATATAATGTAGAAGGATATCCTACGATTAAAATGATTAAGGATGGACAAGTTATAGAGTACGATGCGAAACCGAATTACGACACACTGGTTCAGTTCATCAATAGTGCTGTGTGAAAAGTAAATATGATATAACCTTTGGAAACTAAAAATAAAATTGATAATATGTATTATTATTATCAATTTCTAACATGTAAACAAGAGATACGCAATATACTCAATATACGCAATATGGAGATAAATACACTACAGAATATGTCATATGACATATTAGTTGATACTATTGGAATATGTGTTAGAGACATCAAAGAAGGTAATAAATGTTACTCCGTAATTGATAATGATGGCAATATAACATCGTTAGGAAAATGTATCAACAAAAAAAAAATAGGAGAATCTATATACATGGATGGTTTCAATGCTGGTGTCATCCATATAGAGTTTCAAAATCCCCATCCAAAAATACCCGTATATTATTCGTATGATAGTAGATATCCAGGAGACCGAAAGTTTCCTATCATACTATCATCTTATATCAAGTAAATTTGGTGTAAGCTCTTTCCATTTACCAAAAGAACTTTTGTTATCACTGATAAACGTACATATATTTTCGTGAAAAATACATACAATATCCTCTTTTTTAATGTATTGGTTCTCAAAGGCATCTACTGTTGTATTAATTCCATCAATAAAAGGTAAAATCTTTTCCTCAAACTTTTTTTTTTCTGCATTGGCAAGAATATCCTTATCATATCCTTGTTTAAGGAAGTCTAATTTCTTGTATAAATTATTAATAAATTTACTAGCACCATGGGGAGGAAACTCAATATATTGTAACTGGTTTTCATAAAATAGTGGTAAATCTTTCTCTAAAGTGCTAGCTAAGGCATCTCGTAATTTTCGTATAGTTTGTATATATATTAACGAAACACCATATCTGTAACTTATTAGTTTATCATTTTCATTTACGTCAGTTACATTCTTTAATAACGTGTCAAAATCGTCATCTCTCATTCCTAATATCCTTTGTCGTTCGTCTTCTATCCTTTGTTCTTCTTCTCTTATCCTTACTTCTTCCCTATCATACGCAGAGGTAGTAGCCTGATTATACATACGGTCGTACTGTTCTGATGGTATAATTGATCTACCCCCATAAAAATACTTTCTTCTCAAAATCTTATGCTTCAACGAATTATTATGCTTCATTGATTTCTTATGCTTTAATGATTTCTTATGCTTTAATGATTTCTTATGCTTCATTGATTTCTTATGCTTCAACGATTTCTTATGCTTCAACGATTTATTAGGCTTCAACACTTTCTTATGATATTTCATAGTACCCCTTATTTATAATAATAATAGATTATATTTTTTTTCAATAATTTTTTTCATAGACTTCTTCTTGTACTTCTGTGTCCAGTTCTGTATCCACTTCTTCGTCATTATTATATTCATCTCTTCGAGTAATCTTTATGATTTCATTTTTTTTTTCTAAATATTGTTTCGCAGAATCGATACCTTTAAGAAGTAGTTCTTGTCTTACAGAAGACGATGATAAACAAGTTTGTAAAAAAGTAAGTGACATATTGTCTGTTTGATAATTCAATTGATTCGGTATTTGTTTCGGGTAAAAGTCTTTACTGACATTATTTACCATTTTACTGATAATATTTATCAAAAAATCAATTAAGGAAGAGTCCTCAGTGACAATAGAATCTTCTGTATTTTCTCCATAGTAATTACATAATGCAAATATCTCTTCAACATTTTCCGCACGAGCAATACAATAATTCAATGGATCATTACATACAACTCCCCCATCTACATAACATTTATCTTCAACACAAACAGGAGCAAAAATAATAGGAATGGCGCAAGACATTTGTAATGCGGTGATCAATGATAACTCTGGATGCGTTTTATAGGAACAATCCACCACTTCAAACTTATTGGTTTCCAGTGAAAAAATGTGTAGTTCAACAGGGTATTTCTCATAAAAATGTTCCATGGTAATTTCCATAGGAATATCTCTAGAGTTGAAGAAAGGTTTAAAAAATACTTCAATGCTGTTTTTGTCAAACAGTCCTTTTTTAGAAAAGATGTCAAAAATTTGCGTGACATTAATTTGAAATACATCTTGCCATGGTCGTTTTACAATATAGTCATTGATTGCTTGCCAATCATATTTAAGCGCAACCAACACACCAACAATGGCGCCTATAGAAGTCGCATAAATTGATTCAATATTCTCCAGCTGAATATATTGATTCTGTTCAAGGTATTGAATCGCCCCCAATGCTTGTATTCCAACAGGACCTCCGCCAGGAATAACTAGATGTTTAATTGTCATTTTCAATATGAGTATAAAGTAGATAAATGTATATTATAAAGTATTTTTAATAAGTTTTTTTCACATTAGTAACTAATTACCAATAAAGTAAAACTGCTGTAAATGGCAAATATTTTTACCTTAGATAATATTGACGATTTTTCTGAAAGATTAAACATAGATGATTTATATGAAAAAAAACGTGAGCATGATTTAAGACAACTGGACTTATATAATAAGTTATTGAATCGTATTCATGTAAAAATAAAAACAACATCTAGACAAAAGTTGAACGAACAGTTTTGTTCTTTTGTTGTTCCTGAAATCATGATTGGAGTACCCAAATATGACCAAGGAGCTTGTATAGCGTATTTGATGGACAAACTGAAAGAAAATGGGTTTAATGTTCGATATGTTCATCCAAACTTACTTTGGATCGCATGGAATCACTGGGTTCCATCATATGTTCGAAGTGAAATTAAGAAAAAAACGGGTGTGGTTGTAGACGAGTATGGTCAACGAGTTCCTGATAAAAATGAACATATATTAATGCTTGACAATAAGAAGCAAGGTAACAAACAAAGTATGGACCCTTTTGCTATTTCGCGAGGAGAGGATGAGAAGAAACTGAAAGAAACGAAAAAGTTTACACCTGTAGACAAGTATAAACCTGGTGGAAGTCTTGTTTATGACGAAGAACTGTTCAAATCTTTGAAGGACCCTTTTTCTTGAGTGTGTAGATGTGAAAATATATTATGTAATAGACGATGAAGTCTTTTACATAGTAAATGAGAATTAGGATTGTGTAATCTGTTGGGAACAAGTAGATAATAACGATTGTACCCAATGTGTCCAATGTATTCAATGTAATATTCAATTACACCCTTATTGCGAAGAAACATATAGAGCCGAAAAAGGATATTGTAAATGTCCTCATTGTCAGGGTATCGGAACACTCTGTATAGGGAGATATTAGATTTGGTGTAAATGGTAATATTACATGTTATGTGTTGTTCCATTTCTATATTTCATTTACGATTTGCTAGTATCAAACGCATGTATAAGTTCATTTTTTTTATTTTCTAGGACAATTACTTGACGCTGTAACGTTTCAAGCATTAAGGATTCATTAATTGCTTCATATATATACATTCCTTCTAAATAATCGTGTTCACATGATTCATGTAATTGTAGAATCGTATCTCTCGTATCTTCTATGAGTTCGTCTAATTGTATCGCTGTTACATCTGTATGAATCGAATATCGCAGTGTAGGGTCTTCGGACTCATGTGGTTCCTGAACCTGGGTTTGTACAAACACTTCATAGATAATATTCATTAAATATTGTTGACGAGTATTTACATTTTGTAACATTTGTTTCAAGTTATTGGCATAGGATATGATTAATTGTTGTCTACACGTAGAATTGTCAATGTGGTCATGGTCATTCCAAGTGATAGGTTGTTGTATATCATCAAGCATGGATTGGTTCCATATCTTTTTCATACCCCCATGTTGATTTAACCGAATATCCTGAAAACGTGTTATTTTGTCAGGTATTTCTTGATTATCTGTAAAATGTATGAAAAATAATTTTAAATCGTCTTTATATTTCTGATTGGCTTGTGGACTCAATCCTAAAAACTTACCAGTATTCAAGTCATACTCGCTATCATAATATAAGTCCATCCATTCTGGCATATATTTATCGCCGTTTTCTATCTGAATTTCACAAAAAGAAGGTTGTTTAAACGAATCGATCATTTCCTCCTCCCCGTCATCGTCCTTGTTTTCTTGTATAGAATCGTCTTGAATATTTTCAGATAACAGCACGCCCTTTTCAACCAAATCATGTATTCTGTTATCACACAAGTTAAGTTTCGAAATATGAAGCTTCGCATTTTCAGGCAACTTGGATTTCGATAAAATATTGGCTCTCATAATTCGCCCATTATTATCAACATATGTATATTCAGGATTAATTGTTGTAATAATAATCGCATATAACTGGGCAATTTTTACATAAAACATAGACAAGTAGATACAAAAGGTGTGTTTGTCATATTTGATCAATGTTGGAGAGTTCATAATATCAGAAGAATAAATAGAAGCGACTAGACTCTGAAGTTCTTGGTCATTTACATGTTTATAGAAGATTTGCGAGAGAACATCTTGTAGTTTTTGGCAGTATTCGCGATTATATAATTGGACATATGAATCAGAATCCATTGTGGTAATATAGTGAGCGACTAGATGATTTATAGTATGTTTTATGGAATGTGATGAATGTTTTTTAGATATTTGTTTTGAATACTTTGAAGAAGATATTGAGTTTCCCATATATCATTAAAAGATAAAATAAAATATGAATATAATTTCAATAGATAGTGAAAATAATAGTTGAATTGAATAAAAAATTGAATTTATTAGTATTTACAATAAATAGGCAACATAAAGAGAATGAACAACGAAACTAAAAGACGAAAGAATAAACCGAGTATAAATAAAGCGGAATTATGGAATCAGTTTGATAATGCAATAACAAATGAAGACAAAACAGGACCTTTAGAATGTATTTATCGTGCAAGTGGAAATCGCGAATATTGTGATCATTGTGAAAACACCTTAGCTTTTTCAGATGAAGGATTCCTCACTTGTACGAACTCTAAATGTGGTATTATTTATAAGGATATGTTAGACAACTCGGCAGAATGGAGATTTTATGGGGCGGATGATAATCATGGAGATGACCCTACACGATGTGGTATGCCGATCAACCCGTTGTTACAAGAATCCTCGTTTGGATGTAAGGTGTTATGTAGTAATAATACATCGTATGAGATGCGAAAAATCAGAAGATATACAGAATGGCAATCTATGCCCTATAAAGAAAAGTCACAATACGACGAGTTTCAACGAATTACGACAATGGCTCAAAATGCGGGAATACCTAAAATGATTATAGATGATGCTGTGCGGTATCACAAAAAGATATCAGACCATGATTTAAGTTTTCGTGGTTTGAACCGTGATGGAATACTTGCAGCATCCATCTATATGTCATGTCGCATAAACAGTAACCCAAGAACTGCGAAGGAAATCGCAACTGTATTTCATTTAGATGTAACAAGCGCAACTCGAGGTTGTAAGAATGCGCAAATGATTGTAAACAGTTTAGAAAAAGATTTAAATAATAATGAAAAAACCTCCTTCTGTCAAGCTACACCCCATTCCTTTATAGAGCGGTACTGTAGTAAATTAAGTATGAATGCAGAACTAACAAAGTTATGTCAGTTCGTGAGTATCAAGATAGAAGCTCAAGGAATGATGTTGGAAAACACCCCGAACTCCATTGCTGCGGGCATTATTTATTTCATAGCACAGGTTTGTTTATTAAACATCACAAAACGAGATGTAAAAAACGTGAGTAATACAAGCGAGGTAACAATCAACAAATGTTATAAAAAAATAGACAAGCTAACTGAACAGTTGATTCCTCCTGCGATTATTAAGAAATATTCGATTGTTGTATCCAATGCCGAAAAAGTATAAAAATAAAATAATAATTCATTTCATAAATAAAATGGATACTCCTACCAAGAGTGGTCTGAAAGATACTAGTTCTGGAAACATTCCTTCTCGTATTTTTATTATACCTTATAGAGATCGCATTCATCAAAAGTTTTTTTTTTCTAAGCATATGACTTTTATTTTAGAGTCAGACAATATTGACTATGAAATATTATTTATACATCAGTGTGATGCGCGACAATTCAACCGAGGTGCTATGAAAAATATAGGGTTTATTACAGTAAAAGAAAAATATCCTGACGATTACAAAAATATTACATTAATATTTCACGACATAGACACGTTACCCTTTCATAAAATATTTAATTATATTACAGAACCTGGAATAGTAAAACACTATTATGGATTTACAAATGCGCTTGGTGGTATCGTGGTAATAAATGCTGGAGATTTTGAAAAAATAAACGGGTTTCCAAATTATTGGGGCTGGGGTTTAGAGGATACAATGTTACAAAGGCGTTGCGAGCTTCACGAATTGGAAATAGATCGTTCTACCTTTTATCCACTAGGTAGTCCAGAGATATTACATTTGTTTGACGGAATGAAACGATTAGTATCGCGTGAAGAACCATCGAAAATGTTAAAAGAATCCTTAGATGGGTTAATCACACTGAATAACGTTCAATATACAAGAGATAATGAATCGTTGAACCCTGTAGATAACGAATACACTTGGGATTCTGAAGGGTCCAGTATATATTATATTAATGTAACGCAGTTTAAAACGATGGTGCCTTATGACCAGAATAATTACCATATTTATGATTTGAGAGAATCGACAAATATGATTACAAAGCCTTCCATTAATACAACGTATACTAATCAGATCTCCATTTCTCCTGACGAATGGAAACAAAATATTATTACCAATGAAGATGAATTAAGAAAAAACATCGTAAACATCAACCATTCCCCTCAATTACATCGACGGGAAAGAACTCATAAAGGAATGATAGGATTAGGAGGTATTCAGTAAATACTAGTTCTGAATAGTGAAATATGAAAAATAAATACCAAAAACTGAAAAAACAATACAAACACACTCAAATAAAACAAACGATGAAGATCTGGAAAGTGTATATCATATTTACTCAATATTTCAATATTAAAAAAGTTTATGATAATAGAAATAATTAACATACTCATTGAAGAAACTACAATCAGTAGTTTGTTGAACCCTTTTAGTTTCGTCTTTATAACGAAAGATAACATAAAGAATGAGATAGATATCAACAGTAAAGAATTACGTAAACCGGTATGATATGTATTCACAATTTCAACATAAGTTAATGTTTCTGAATTAGCATTATTATCATCTACACTTCTTTGTGAAGTACTTGTTGATGGTTGTTTAGTTGTATTATTATTCGTAGGTGTGTTATGTATATTATCCATAGTTGTGTTATATAATATAGAGATATTAAAATAAAACAAGAATATTTATTTCTCTCTAATGAGTAATGAATAAAGTCCAAATAGCCGATGAAATTAAAAAGGTTTCAATAGACAAGGTGAAAAAGGAATGGGTTAAAATACAAAGTATGAATATCCATGAGTTATCGGATTTGAATGGACGTAACCGATTAGGATGTGATTTGTTAGATTACTATTTTTTCAAAAATAGATTAGACACTATAGGCAATAAAGGCATTCATTTTTTTGATTTTTTGAGGGATATTGAAAAATACAAGGCAAAAAAATATATCCAAACCTTGCTCACTTTTTGCGAAAAAAACAATCGCTACAAAGATAGTGATATAAGAAAATATTATTACTGTTACGGTTTATGTTTTGGAAGAATAAATGGCTTCAAAATTACAAATGCTTTACAGATATATTACAAGTTCAATCCAACCTCGATTATGGACCCTTTTTGTGGTTTTGGTGGGCGCATGACTGCTGCGATGATAGCCAACATTCATTATATAGGTATAGACCTCAACCCCGATTTGAAAAATGGATATGATGCTTTGCGAAATGATTTTTCAGAGAAACATGAGTCAGATGTTCAGATATTATTTGAAGATTCTGTCAATGTTGATTATAGTCAATACGTGTATGATATGGTATTCACTTCTCCTCCTTATGAAAATATTGAGGTATATAAAAATAGCGAAAAGAAGACATCAATCGAATGGGAAACATTTTATGAGACAATATTCCATAAGTTGTGGAAACATTTACAAAATGGTGGGGTCTACGCTATTAATATAAATGAATCAATCTATACTAAAATATTATTGAAATTATTTGGCGATGCCCATGAAAAAATATTACTGAAAAAATCAAGCAAAAATAATTATAAAGAATATATTTATATCTGGAAAAAAGTATAAATAGTATAGTTTGTATTATCTTATTATACATACTATTCACATCAATATGGATACACCACTTAGTTCACCACCGTGTTCTCTCGATACCATTTCAGAAATAAAGCATGGATTTTATATCAACTTAGATTCAAGAAAAGACCGGAAACATCATGTTGAGCAACAATTAGCATGTATCAACTTAGATAATGTTGTTTCCCGTTTTTCAGCCGTTAAAATGGCCCAAGGCGCTGTAGGTTGTAGTATGAGTCATCTACGTTGTTTAAAGAAAGCACAGGAGAATGAATGGGAACATGTTGTGATTTGCGAAGACGATATTGAGTTTCAACAACCTGAAGTGTTTATTGAGCAATTGAATGGATTTCTACAATCGAAAGTAGAGTGGGATGTTATATTGTTAGCAGGAAATGTTGCAGCCCCTCCAAGACCAGTAAATAAGTATGCTGTACAGGTTGTAAAATGTCAAACAACCACTGGGTATATCGTTCGTAAATCATATTATCAAACATTGATAGATAATATTAAATGTGGAATAGAAAAATTAATAAAAGAACCCCATCTTCATCAAATATACTCGATTGACAAGTATTGGTTTCAACTTCAAGAAAGGGATAACTGGTTTTTAATTATTCCATTGACAGTAGTACAACGCGAAGATTATAGCAACATAGAAAAAAAATGTACGAATTATAAGAGGGTGATGTTGGATTTAGAGAAACCTTATTTACTATCATAGTCTGTAAATATTTTATCACTTTTTATTGGTAACATATTTTTCTTGAAAAACGGATGTAAATTAAGTCCAATTGCATAGTCTTCCAAATATTCTTTTTCAACCGATTCACGTTTTGTAATCAAATTAGCTACTGCTTCATGCGAAAGCAAATAAAAACGACCCGTACAATAATCAGTTGATTGAACAATCATATCCTGTGGTAATTCAGGATGTAACTTGTAGTATTGTGAGAGATAAGGAATCTCTACTTTAATGTGCTGTCCTCCATAATGAACCTTAGGTTTTTTTGATTCAAGTAAGCCTGAAATGGTTCCAAAAAAACGTGAATTTGATAATATTTGGTCGTCATCCGTTTTAAAAATATATTGAAATGTATATCGTTCTTGAATGGCTGCGTAAGATGCGACAACCTTTTTGGGTAGAGAAATGTAGTCGTCCATTGTTTTTACCCATAATATTTTCTCCTTTTCATCGAAAGCAAATGGAGTATCTAATGACGGATTACCCAGAACATGATAATACACAATATTGGATGGAATCTCTGGTATCCATGTTTTTTTTTGTCCTAATGCCTTTTCTCTATATTTTTCACAGTTCATAATAAGTAAAACATAGTCGGCATCTATTTTCTCAATATTGCTCTCCATTGTATTCATATATGATATATGTTATCATATCACAAACTATCTAAATCATTCATATCCAAAAATATTATTACTCCACAATATTATGCCAAGTATTAGGACATAGGTCCCTGGTACTTTGACTCAACAACTTAGGTCCAAACCATCGTTCGGGATAACACACAATTTTATCCACGCTTGTATTGAAGTATGCGCCCCACCAACTAAAACTACTATTCGCAATAATATGATGCCGACAACAACTCATCATCAACATTTGTTCCCAATCGGAAGCGTCGTCGGACGCTTTTTCAAAAACGCAGGTTGGATATTTATTTTGTAGTAATTTGACTGTTGCTTGAACACTGGTGTTGTCTTCTTTTTGACAAAAATAAAGGAAATGTAGTTTATGATTTTCAGTTAAATCCATCATTTTTTGAATACTTTTGTCGTAATATTCAACCGAAAGAACTGGATGACACTCGCTTAGAGATAAATAATCACCTAATCGAAAATGTAAAGAGGTCATATTTCGATAAGAAATGTAATTAGGATACCGTTTAACGAGGTTTTTTTTTTGTTGTTCTAAACGGATGAGACGACATATCATTTCATAATTCTTTTCAAAATAACGATAACTCTGATAGTAACCATGTAAATAAATATCTTGCTTTTGATATTTTTGGGGTGGTATTTCATTATAGTGGTAATGTTGTTCACGACGGAACGACATTTTATCAGGAAGACCTTCAGTAGTAAATAGTTGTAATGGTTTAAAAAAAGAATCCCAGTATCCATTGCGATTTCCATAAAAATCTTTTTTTAAAAAAACAAACAGTTCGCCATGTTGTGTAGCATAAGAGATTGTCGCGAATATTTGAAATAGTTGATTCCCTAGACCACCATTTAGATGACAGCTTATCATATTTATTATTCTTATGAATGTATATATTAGTTTTTTTTATACCTATTTTTCAGTTTTTGTCCTTCTTTGTCATTCTTTGTCATTCTTTGTCTCTTTTTTATTTTCTAATGAATATATAACAATTTCGTAATATGAATGATGATAACACTATATTCAAAAGGGTAACATTATTATCTTTTGTAACATGTTTTCTGATAATTGTTCATTATTTACATAAATATTATAATTCAATGCGTATATGTTCATGGAACCTAGAATTCTTTGGTGTAGATAAAGCAAATCATAATACAGATACACACTATCAGAATATCGCATCTTATATCAAGCAAATCAACCCTGACATTTTGTGTTTACAAGAAATCTCTTCCATCCAAGCTATCAAACAATTAGAACAATTATTGCATGATTATGTGCTCCTTATGAATCACATAGATGTAGAAGATAAACCACAATTCAACGTTTTTCTAGTGAAAAATCATGTGCGTGTAATGGAACATAAAACAATCAATCCAAAAATGGTAGAGATGACTTATTTCGATACTTTTTTATTGCAGCCAGTCACCATTTATAATTGCCATTTACGAAGTGATTTTTCAGGTATTAATATAGTAAAACGTGAACAACAATTACATTTTTTACTACAACAAATAATGAATAAAAATGTTATTATTACTGGTGATTTTAATTGTGAATCAGATAGCAAAGAACTAGAAGAACTCACAAAAAAATCTTTTATCAATGTGTTTGTCGGTAAAAATATGGACGCAATTAATTATAGGTATAGTCATTGGTATGATAAAAATAATTCACAAACAATAGACAATGGAGAGTTGTCTCAAATAGACCATTTTTTCGTTACTTCAACAATGAATAATAAAATCCAAAATGTATATGTAGATAATCAACCATGTACCACTGGATTGAATACAATGAATACAACTATGAATCGCATGAGCGACCATTGTCCAATTATTATGGAAGTTCGTTGAATATAGTTGAATCGAAACATCTTCTTCCATTTTACCATACCATATCCATATCCACACCAAAAAGGTGGTAAAAATAATATACATATATTATAATTCAATTCTTAATAGTATTAAGAATTGAAGAGAGAGTAGTTGAAGACAATATTATCCTAAAAAAATAAAATAAAAATCATCGGTCATTTCTCCTTTGCTATCTAAAAATAAAACGGACTAAAAGAAAAATCCGTTTTGAACATTCTTTGGTTTGGGACATGCGGGGTCAAAACTACAAAAAGAGGCTTTTTTATTCAATGCTCTTCGAGCAAACCTACTTTGTCCTCCTACACCTGAACCACCTGATGTATATTTATTATATAATGTGGTTGGAACATTACATGTTACATTTCCACCAGGACCAAACTTTGTGCTTCGACGAGCTCCACCAGGACCTTTGGCTTTATATAAAAATCCATCAGTGCCCATCCAGAAACTTCCTCCGCCCCCGCCCCTGCCCCTATATACTCGTTGTTTTTGTTCTAGTATAATTTCTTCTTCCAAACATCCACTATTAATCAGTTCCATTTTGGAATAGCCGGCAAGTATAATCTCATCGCAATCATATCCACCATCTTTCAGTTGTGTTGCAGTGTATCCCGCATCTTTCAGTTGAGTTGCGGTGTATCCTGCGGCCTTTAATTCACTTGATGTAATCCCTTGCGTTACATCCATAGATAAATAAAAACCACTTCCCTGATTGTTGCCATTAGATGTAACCACAACTTTGATTTTTCGTGTTGTAGAAGATACATTTATAATCTGATTTCCTATACTTCCAGAATTATATAGCAGGGTTTCAACGGAAGTATTAGGGTCAACACTATATATTATTAGAAAATCAACACCAGCTTCCATATCAATATGTCCAGATAAAGTGAATGTTTTTCCATTTACAGGTATCTCGAAAAATCGACTATAATTTTCGTTTGGTGTGTATGGCTCCAACAATCCTCCATTATCCATGACAATATTATTTGTAACTAATATCTCTTGGGTTTTTCCGTTGTTAATACTATCGATTTCATAGTTGTTAATAGGGATAGGGTTAATAACATATTGGTCAATAATGGATAATGGGTAGGCACCTCCATCTATGATGTTCATGTTCAATGTAGATGTAGAGGTTAATTTTTGATAAGCATTATTAGTTTCAGTATTATCAATTCGTATTTGTCCTGTTATTGCTAGGTCTAATCCTGTTTGTGTCAATGTACTATTGTTAGATAAATTTATTAAAAACTGACTATATGTGTTATAGTTGAAACCAGTATCTAATATCATATTTTGAATAGTTGTAATAGCATCCAGTTTAAAATTACCTATACTCGGTTGATTGAAAGCACTACAGTCACTGAACATATAACCCATGTTCGTCACCTTAGAAGTATCCCAACTCCCAATATCTTGATTGAAAGCACTACAGTCACTGAACATAGAACCCATGTTCGTCACCTTAGAAGTATTCCAACTCCCAATATCTTGATTGAAAGTACGACAAAATCTAAACGTTATACCCATACTCATGACCTTAGAAGTATCCCAACTCCCAATATCTTGATTGAAACTTTCACACGAATAAAACATCGCAAACATGTTCGTGTTCTGAGAAGTATCCCAACTCCCAATATCTTGATTGAAAGTACGACAGAAAGTAAACATCACACCCATGTTCGTCACCTTAGAAGTATCCCAACTCCCAATATCTTGATTGAAAACATAACATTCTAAAAACATCATATTCATGTTCGTCACCTCAGAAGTATTCCAGCTACTAATATTTCCATTGAATGCATTACAACTTTGAAACATAGCATTCATGTTCGTCACCTTAGAAGTATTCCAACTCCCAATATCTTGATTGAAAACAGCACATCCCGCAAACATAACACTCATGTCCGTCACCTCAGAAGTATTCCAACTCCCAATATCTTGATTGAAATTACTACATGACGTAAACATTCTTTGCATGTCCGTAACCTTAGAAGTATTCCAACTCCCAATATCTTGATTGAAAAAAGCACAGCTTTGAAACATTCTATTCATATTTGTCACACTGGAGGTATTCCAAGCCCCAATATTTTGGTTAAATAAGCTAGCACTAGAAAACATATAATTCATATCTGTAATATTCTGTGTATTCCATCCATTAATATTATTATCATTGAAAATTATTGCATCGCGAAACATATGAGACATATCCTCAACCGTATTTGGTATATAAGTGGGAACACTTGTTAAAATACTTGCTCCAAAAAATGCTCCCGATAAGCTTGATATGCCTAGTAATCCCCAATTTAATGAAATAGTATCATTATTCGTGGCGACCGTTGTAAGCCTATTTGCGCCATTCCAAATACTAGAACCACCGGTACCAAACCGAGTTACTGTTCCAGCAGTTACTGTGATTGAGACCGTTCCAGTAAAGGATGATGTGTAGTTATGAGAAAGGGATGTATTTGTGGTTCCGTCACCCCAGTCAACACTTACTACTAGTCCTACACCTGTAATGGGCAATGTGATATTAGTAACACCAGAAAAGGTTAATTCTAATGAAGCAATCACCGACATCTATATATATATATTATATATTATCAAACTAAAATAATATATAATTTGTTATCGCATAATAGATAGATACATATAACAATCAAACTCGCATCATTCTTGCGATAATGTTATTGAAATAGTGTCAATAAACTCCTAAAAGAAAAATAATACCCCCTCCTCTTTCTTAGAAGTCTGATTCAAAATTAAAGATGTTATCGTCCCTTGTTTTTTCTGCTAATGCGTAACTATCAACTCGTTTTTCAAAAAAGTTGGTTTTACTTTCTAATGAAATCAACTCCATAAAATCAAATGGGTTGGTGACATTAAATATCTTGTCTGTTCCCAATTGCAAACATAAACGGTCGGCCACAAATTGAATGTATTGGGTCATTAATGTGGAGTTCATTCCAATCAATCTACAAGGCAATGCCTCGCAAATAAACTCGGTTTCAATGGTTACTGCTTCCTGTATAATAGCATGTACTTTGGACTTGGGTAGTTTCTTCAACAATTTGTTATAAAGTAATACTGCGAACTCGGTATGAAGCGCCTCGTCTCTTGAAATGAGTTCATTTGAAAAGGTAAGTCCAGGAAGAAGACCGCGTTTTTTCAACCAATAAATGCTACAAAATGCTCCAGAAAAAAAGATACCTTCTACACACGCAAATCCCAATAATCTTGTCGCAAAATTAGAACGATTGTCATGGATCCATTTTTGTGCCCAATCGCCCTTTTTTTTAATACAGGGAAAGTTCTCTAAGGCCTTGAATAATTTGTTTTTTTCTTCGGGTTCTTTGATATAACTATCGATCAACAAACTATATGTTTCCGAGTGGATATTTTCCATCGCTATTTGAAAACCATAAAACGCACGCGCCTCTGCTAATTGAACATCGCTCATGAATCGTGTAGCTAAGTTCTCCAATACAATACCATCACTGGCTGCAAAAAACGCCAATATTTGTGATATAAACTGCTTTTCTTCTGGTGCTAGTGTTTGCCAGTCCGCAGTGTCCTTCGACAAATCTATTTCTTCGGCTCGCCAAAAACAATCCACCTGTTTTTTATACATATCCCAGACTTCTTTATCTTTGATGGGAAACATTACAAAGCGGTTATCGTTAGGATTTAGTAGAGGTTCGTTGATAATTTGTTCCATCCGACTATTTCTTAATTATAGATATAGAGAAGATTTTATATTGATTGAAAAATATTATTTACAGCATACATTGAACGATCATGTATCATACAGATCATAATGACGTGGCATTTACCATTGTTCTAATAAAACAAGTTTATGGTATATTTTTGTTGAATAAAATATTGATATAAATTATACATTAGACGAATTAATATGAGAGAATTGAATATGTATGAACTAGACATCGGAACAAGAGACAAGTATATTGACCAGATTGAAAAACAAATATGTGCTAAGAGGGAATTACTAATGAATAAACGTAGAACATTACAGGACGCCAATGGGAAAAATAAATATTTGACGGGAGTAAGAAACGATTACTTGAAATACCAGCAATATATTATGGGACAAAGAAAAAAACAAATGGACCAAATGAATATATTAAGCAAACATATTGATGATATTATTGACAAAAATAAGTTGACAGATAAAGACCTGGCTGATGCAAGAAGGGAACAAGATATTGTATTGAAAGAAATAGAAGGGATAAAAGGAGGTGTAGATGAACTAATATCAGAATGAAAAATAAAAAGATAAAATGTTAAGTATATATATATATATTAATAATATGGCTGCAGGAGGCGAATTATCATTTGATTCTGTTAGTACACAATTAGATGGATTGAATGAAAAGATTAAAACAAAACTTCAGAATAATACCGATTATATAGATGCGTTAAAGAGTGAATCAGAAAAATATAAAACTCAATCAATTGAACTTAATCAAAGGATACAAACCGCGAACGAACAGCACAAAAAAACTAACGATGAACTCAACAATGCTAAGGAGGCCCTACAAATGAATAGGGAGGATAGTAAAATACCAGAGTTACAACGTCAAATAGAAGAATTAGTCCAAGTAAATGTTGATAAAACAACTATAATAGATAATTTAGTAAATGAACAGGATCAGGTTAATGAGAAGATGAATAAAACAACCCAAAAATTACAGGAATATACTGCGAAAATAAATGAAGCATCTATTTTAATCGATAAGTTTCATCCTAATAATTCAACTAGAGGTGGACGCAAACATCACAAATCGCGTAAAAGTAGTAAAGGTAGAGGCAAAGGTAGAGGAAAAAAAATAACACGCAAATACAAGAAACAATATGGAGGTTTCGGTGCTGAATATCGTGAAAGAAATAAAGAGTTTTTGAAGAAAAGACTTACATCACTAAGGAGTTCATCTTCACGATCATCATCACGTTCATCTTCTACTAAGAAGAAACTTCGTAAAGGTAAAAAGAATAAAAGAGAATAAACAATTTCTACTTTTAATTCATTCTGGAATTACCAGAACATTCCTTTTACTTCCGGCCAGTGTCTGTATTGTTCTGGCCATTTGCCAGTAGTAGTTCGTATATGTATATTGTTAATATGTTTTCGCATCGTGAGTATTTGCTTGCGTTGTGCCACTAGTTTTTTCCAACATCGTTGTATACATCGTATCCAAAAGGTTTTTAAAATAGCGACACTCTCACAACCTTTAGGCAAAGAAATCACAGTAGCAATTTCGGGTTTGAAATATGTTTTATTAGAAATAATATATTTATAGTTTCTAATAAAATCATGGGTCAGTATAGGTGGTCTGTCCCTACAACCATTGAAGTAAACATCTTTTATATAATTTTTTTGTTGTTTTTTTGTAAATGTATTGAATATCTTTAGGACCTCCTGGGAAGAATGAATGGTCAAATTATCATTCTCATTCTCATTCTCATCATCACTATCACTCTCACTCTCACTCTCACTCTCACTCTCACTCTCACTCTCTAACTCATCTTGGATAGCGTTGTCATAATGATGCTGGTCATAATTATGATTGATATATTCTTTACGAAATACATAATGACATAAATAATGTTCTTTAATATCTGGCGAGCTAACACCCTCTATAAAACCATGTAAATGTTTATTATGAAGTTCGCATAATACAATTGTGGTTAGAGGTTGATGAACAAATTGAGGAGTAGAATCCATTCTGGTTGTGGTGTCATATGGTTGATAGTTCCAGTATGTTGATAATAATATAGATATTTGATATCTATATATATATTTTCAATTTTATTTAGGGTTTCAATAGGTATTTTATATTCCACAATTAATATTTTTATATGCTTTATATATAATAATGGCGAGCTTTAAACTGCCTAGTAGCATAACAAAAATGAGCAGTGGAAAAGTTGGAAAGACTATAAAAAAAGTTGTAGAGAATCAATATGTATTATATTTCGTTTTTTTCTTGGCATTTACCAATCTTTTAGGGTATTTGATGATGAGTGATTTTCGCGCAATTACCGTATTCATTCTAATTGGTTACATTGTACATCAATACACAAAGAATATGATAATTGTTTTAGCAGTTCCATTGATTCTTACTAGCATGCTTTTAGTAGGTCGTCGCGTGAAAGAAGGACTTGAAAACAAGAAACCCACAGAAGAAAATGATAAAGAAGTCGACGAGTTAGTAAAACAATCGATGAAATTAAAAAAAGAAGCCAAGGTTGACGATATGGTAGCTAAAAAACTAGAAGAGTCGAAGGATTCAAAGGAGACAGATGATAAGGGAGACAATGTAGAGCCTACAGGCAAAGAGGGAAAGAAACCAGAAGAGTTTACTGGATACAAAAAGAACAGAAATAGAATCGATTATGCTGCCACAGTAGAAGATGCTTACAATGATTTGAATAATATTTTAGGAAGTGATGGTATCAAAAACTTGACACAGGATACACAAAAGTTAATGGGACAACAATTAGAGTTGGCTGACGCAATGAAAAACATGACCCCCTTGTTAGACCAAGCCAAGTCTATGTTACAAGGGTTTGATATGAAGAGTTTAGGAAACTTGTCTTCTTTCGCTCAACAATTCGGTGCTGGCGGTGATGACCAATAAAACAAGGAATAAGTATTTGTGATATATTGGTATTGGTAACAACATGTAATAATACGTTCGTAATATGAAAATATATTCATATATTTTTTTGATATATTTATACTCATAGTATATATATATAAAGCCTATTTACTCGTAAATGCCAAACTTTCCAAAGAAAAAATGTCCTCCTGGAGTGATTTGTGTAGAAAATATGACTCTATTTATCATTTTCCTGGTCGTTTGTATTGCCGCGTATTTATTCTATAACATGAGCCTTCGGGTCCCTAGTAAACGTAAAGGAAATAGTGATTCAGGAAGTTTCCATCAACAAATCAACATTGAAGAATCGAATCAGAGAGAAAACACTCCTTGGTACAACTTTTTCACACGTCCAAATTATGGATATACTAATGTTCCTGGAGACGTTCTGATGAACCCTTACGCTGCTCCATTAAAAGATGATCGATATTTCGTTCCAGAAGTATCACGTATTCCGCCAGGAAGCATGCCTATTAATGTGTCTACCAATGTGGGTGCGGTAGACACAAGTTATAGACAGCTTGGATTACTCACACCTTTGTCCGGTGGTGACGGAAAAATATTACCCTTGATGGGACGACCACTTTTTGTAAATCGTAATAAATATCAATATTACACGATGAGTGACCAAAATAATAGTGTGAAGTTACCTGTGGTCCGAAATGGTAAAAGTTGTACCAATGAATATGGGTGTGATGAGATATATAATGGCGATTCTGTCTATGTTCAAGGTTACAACAAAGCATATAAGGTAACCATGTATGATAATGATACGATAAAATATCTTCCTTACTTATAACAATTCTGTATCTTTTGATTTTTTTTTTGATATTTATCAGGATATTATACAATAAAAATAAATTATTGTATAATCTTTTATGATTTTCATAAGTGTTATGAGTTTTCATTTTTATGTTATTTTATGTTACGTTTTCTACTATTATGTTTAGATTTATGACGTCTATTGTGTTTTGTTTTGCGTCCACCTGTCTTATTAGCTATTTCAAGAGCTTTGGCTATTTGGGTTAAGCTGCGTAATCCCGTATCATAAATCATGCGGTCCTTTTCATTCAAATCTTGGGGAGTACATTGTTTTTCTTTGGATTCAGGTTTAGTAGTTTTATCATCTGTAGTTTTAGTAGTTTTATCATCTGTAGTTTTAGTAGTGTTATCATCTGTAGTTTTAGTAGTGTTATCATCTGTAGGTTTAGTAGTGTTATCATCTGTAGGTTTAGTAGTGTTATCATTATTATTACCAGGGTCGATACTAGTTTGTGTAGAGGGTGATGGTGTATTATTGAACGCACCTTGTGGAACAGCACTCGGAACAGGAACAGTATTCACATTCGCATTAGGAACAGCATTCGCATTAGGAACAGCATTCGCATTAGGAACAGCATTCGCATTAGGAACAGCATTCGCATTAGGAACAGCATTCGCATTAGGAACAGCATTCGCATTAGGAACAGCACTCGCATCACTTGTTGTTGCATTTTTACCCGATGTCAATAGTTGTTGATTAAAAGTACCTAGTTTATTACGATATTCATTCAATGTTTTCTCGGAAGTGATCGCATCATTTTGTTTGCCTTTGTCAGAACCATTTTTTAATGCGTCTAATACTCCTTCAGGAAACTCCTTAATATATTTACCGGCTTGTTCAGTTAAATATTTCACCATTTTCGTATTATCTTTATTTTTTTCAGCATCAGTGATATATTTACCAATCAATGTAATATAAGTGGAAATTGTCTCTTGTTTATGTTCTTTTCCATCACCAACAATACCTTTTAATAATGTAGTCATAGATGTGTTTATTTTTTGTTGTGTCTCTGTTATGATCTTTTCATCTACATCAGCTATTTTATATATGCTTGATAAATTAGTATTGAAATTACCCAATAATGAAGGAACAATTGCTTTAAAAGCATCCATATGTGCTCCATGAGGTTTCATTCTGGCACTCTGTGCATTGGTAACTTCCTTTTGTATAGCAGTTACGGAATTATTTAATGTTGTGATTGTATCTTTTTTTATTTTATCGGCTGCATCTTTGTCAGCTTTTGTTTTCGCATCGGCTGCATCTTTGTCTGCCTTTGTTTTCGCATCGGCAGTATCTTTGTCAGCTTTTGTTTTCGCATCGGCCGCATCTTGGTCTGCCTTTGTTTTCGCATCGGCGACATCTTTGACTGCCTTTGATTTCGCCTCAAGCATCTTTGTGACCTTGTCTATATTTGTTTTCATCGTTGCTATATCGTCAGCATATGTTGTAGCGTTCGGTTTGAACTTAGGGTTTGTCATAAGTTTATTATTAATAGGTGTAATTTGATTCAAATATTTGTTAGCTTGTTCTATATTCATTGTGACATTTTGTTTTGTAGCATCATTTACTGGTGTGCCGGAATTAACAGTATCATTAAAACCATCTAGTTGTTTGGTAGCATACTCTATATATTTATTAATAACTTCTTTAAAAGCAGATAGGGTGGCTGTAACCTCGGTTTGATTTGACACTTTTTTAGCATAAGCATTCATAAGTGTATTCATTCCATCATTAACAACTGTTCTACTATTTCCAATTATTTTGGAAGGTGTTTTATTACTGAGATTACTGAAAACCTTACGTATTTGTTCTTGAAAATTATCTAAAAAAGGAGTACCCTGTTGACCAGTTGTATCTAGTAGGTTTGATAATTCTGTTTTTAAAAGTTTTATATCAGTTCCGAACGTCCCTTTAGTAGCATTAGTGATGGATAATTGTATTTTTTGAACTAAACCGATTATATCTTTGTCTGTGCTAGTATTCGCAGCACCACCTTTATATTTGTATTTCTTCAAGGTGGCATTATGTAAATTATGTACTTTATGTTTTCGCGCTGTTTTTTTCATTTTTCCTACATGTTTTCTTTTAGGATGGTGACGTCCCTTTTTCTTAGATTGATGTGTTTGTTTACGAAATTTATATATTTTTCCTCTGCTTAATTTCATAATTATTATATATAAATAAAGGAAGATATTTATTTGTTTAATTATATTAATGAGCTCATCAAATACAATAACCCCAAATATAATTTCTACTGCAACTTATAATAAATGTGTTGATAAATGTGATTTACAAGTAGATTTTTCCGAGCAAGTCCCGACTATAGAAAATATGGGTTCCGCATTAAACATAAAGCGCACAACAGAAACAGACTATACCAAATATGCTGGTAATGATGTAAAAACTCAAAAAGTTCAGGTTCTATATCCTTGTCCTATTCAATATAATACAATCACTCCTGTAGCGGCTATACAAATTACATTTGAACCAATTACTAGTGGAACGCCAATGGTCCTAATCATTCCGGTTTCAACAACTGGTTCAAATACAGCGGGTGGGGATATATTATCTAGCATCATAGATTCTGCTTCTTCAACCGCAAATTCGTCTGGTATGAGTACCAGTGCGGGTATACCATTATTCACATTAAATAAGTTGATACCTACTGGTTCAATCTATATGTTTTCAATGAACTCATCCAGTGGAAGTAATGTGAATTATTTATGTGGGGCAAATACAAGTGCTATTGCAATATCAACAGGATATTTGGCAAAACTAAAACAAATCATTCCTACGGCGACAAGTAAGATGAATGTACCTAGTACTATTTCAATATTCAAGAATGAAAACGGAATAGTAGTAGGACCACCAACAAGTGGAGACAATATTTATATTGATTGTCAGCCAGTGGGTTCATCTGAACAAGAGGTAGGTGTAGGAGTTTCTAAAAACATTGATCAAGATTTAGGAAGATTATTTGAGAATCCGATTTTTTTGGGAATATTAGGAGGCATTGTAGGGATTGTTTTGATTTATGTGTTATATACTAATTTTGCTAAAAATAAGGGTGGTCCAGGAGAAAAATAAATGGTTGTCTCTCACTCCTCTTAATAAGTTAGGAATCTAGTTTATATGATATAGATTATAGTTTATATTTTTTATAAGTTAACATTGATACTTTATAAAAAACGAGAAATACTTTACACAACTCCTTTATAATCAATAGGAGCAGCATCATATAAATCATCTAGAACGGGGGAAAATGAACCTTGGGATCCTCCGGGACTCACCTTAGGTGGAGCCATTTTCGAGACAACTTCTTGTTCAAGAGTGTAAGGGAATTGGTTCATTGCTGTTAAATTATTCTTTTTATCTTTTTCACTAGGTACATATTTTTGTAGAGCATCAGAACCAGTAGAAATAGAACTACGACGAATCAACTCAAAGGCTACAATACATCCCAGAACACCTACGATAGGATTGGAGTAAGAAAATACTAGAATAGCAATTAAGGCTACAATTATTTTGCCATACACATTATCTATCATTTCGGCAATCATGTCAGGCATTTTGTATCCCATGATTAAGTAAATAAGGAATACGATTGTAAGCACCAACTGAGAAGTACTTTCTTTTTTTGTTAGTTCTGAAAAAGGATTCATGTATATCATAATATAAGATTTTTATTATTGTGAAGTTGATATAAATATATACTGGATAAAAATGGCAGACAGAGGTCACTAAATAATTCAGTATTTACTAAAGAATGTTTTGAAATATACATAAAGTCAATGGTACAATGTAGAGTATATTATAGTTATACCTATTTATACTCGTATACCCAACATGATGAATACATATTTAGGACAAAAAGGTTATACAATTATGAAAAAAGAATTAGAAAACCATGAAATAGAGAAACTAAAGAAGGATTTATTGGCAAAACCACATACACCTGGTATGAATCAGTATGGAAACACTCAAACTCCAGGGTTTCCTGTATATCGCGAATCATCGAGCAAGTTGTACGTACCTCGGTATTATGGAATAGAACATTTTGGTCCTGCTAAAGAAAGTCGCATATATGAAGGAGATGATGTTTCGCTTAGTTTTAAGGGTGACCTGCGCGATAGTCAAAAACCTGTTGTAGAACAATATATGAATACAGTGAATCCATCGAATACTCATAATAGTTCATATGGTGGCTCAGGATTACTGGAGTTACCATGTGGCTTTGGTAAAACAGCACTGGGATTACATATTTGTTCTTTATTGAAAAAGAAAACTCTTGTCATTGTCCACAAGGAGTTTTTGATGAATCAATGGATTGAACGTATAGAACAATTTTTACCAGATGCGCGAGTCGGTAAAATACAGGGAAAAGTTATTGATATTGAAAACAAGGATATAGTATTGGGTATGCTTCAATCTCTTTCTATGAAAGAATATCCAGAGTCTACCTTTCGAAGTTTTGGATTTGTCATCATAGACGAGGTTCATCATATTTCAAGCGAAGTTTTTTCCTGTGCGTTATTCAAAATTGTGACCAAATATATGCTAGGCTTGTCCGCCACGATGAATCGTAAAGACGGGACCACAAAAGTATTCAAAATGTTTTTAGGTGACGTTGTTTATAAAGGAACACGCGACGAAGAACATGATGTTCAAGTACGAGGCATCGAATATTTGTCTAAAGATGAAGACTTCAAAGAAGTGAAACATGATTTTCGCGGAAATGTTCAGTATAGCACCATGATATCGAAATTATGTAGTTATAATCGTCGTTCAGAGTTTATTCTGCGTGTATTGACAGATATGTTGAATGAAAATCCTGAACAACAAATTATGATATTGGCACACAATAAGAATGTTCTTACATATCTACACGATGCAATTAAAAATCGTGAGATTGCTACGGTGGGATATTATGTCGGTGGAATGAAAGAAAAAGCATTGAAAGAGAGTGAGCACCAAAAAGTGATTATTGCTACATATAGCATGGCAGCTGAAGCGTTGGATATAAAAACACTGACAACTCTGATAATGGCTACACCTAAAACAGACATAGAGCAGGCAGTTGGACGTATCTTGCGTGAAAAACATAGTAAACCCGTTGTAGTAGATATTATAGATGAACATCAACCTTTTCGTAATCAATGGGCGAAACGTAAGTCATTTTATAAAAAACATAATTATAAAATAATTCATTGTACGAGTGAGAACTATGACCCTGACATTCGATTTTGGAACCATATATCCTTTACAAAAACAAAAACAAAAATAACATCCAAAATAACCGCTTCTCATACTCATAACAATACTAACACAAAACGAACAAGCTCGGGTCAATGTAAATCGCGTGTGACTCCTATGAAGTCAAAAGTATTGGAAGATATTTCTGAATTATATTCTCCAGACGATATATTGATGGAGAAATGTCTTATTAAATTACCTAAAAAAGATTCTAAATCATAGAAAATAGTTCGAGTTAATTTAATAGACAATTATTTGTTACTTGGAAAGGAACAGGATTGGCTAAAGCGGAACTGGAAGGTGCTAATTCACCACCAGTAGAATAAGAAGGAGTATAAGGAACATTGCTCATATATTGATGATATCCGCCACGTTGTTTATTACGACGAGTGCGTTTCTTATATGTTTTATTATGTTTTTTCTTGTCACTGGTTTTCTTTTTTGCGCTCCTATGATTCTTACGGTTTTTCTTGGACAATAAAGAGATGAGTTTTCTCTTGGCGTTGGACAGTTTTCGTTTCAACTGCTTAGGAGTTTTTGTTTTTCCCATTCTATATTTACTAGAGATTTTTTTCATTTTTTTTTTCATGCCACCCATCATAATTTTCGAGGCAGCAGCAGCATCAATATTACTAGAAATGCCATGGCATCCAAACTGACTACTGGTATCTTTACTTCCGAACATACTAGGGTCGTGACTATTGTCACTATTTACATAAGCATTATTGATGGGAATGTTGGCAGCAATTTCTTCATAATTAGCTGAACCTGGTTGTGATGAAAAACTCATATTACTTAATTAATATATAATTACGTAATATTATTTATTATCTGAATATTTATAAATATGGGTCGACTCATTAAACGCATGAAGCCAAAACTGAATAATAATTATAATGATGATGGTAATACAGGCAACTCTTTTTTTGTAACAATATATGCGTCTCGTGGTGCGACTTTTGTTGGCGTCCATTTTTTGTGCTTAAAATGATAAACGCAACTCATCTTGTATGATTTTTCTAAAAATACAAACTTGTCTTGACGATCATCCTCGAACTCTTCTTCATCATCACTTTCTTCTAAAGCATCCAAACATTGATTTTCTTTTATATTTCTAAAAAGGCGATTCATTAAAACGCTTGTTTTGTAATCAGGAATACATGCAACGGCATAGAAATTATCTTTATTGGTCGAGGTCGGATCGTAATAATGTAAATGGTAAATATCATTTTGAATATCAGGGGTGATTCTGAATACCATTTCTTTCTTTAATTGTTCATTCATTGTTGTTGAATGCTGATTATTGTTGTTATGAGAATCATTTTGGTAATGTTGTATTGACCCATTATATTTCATATTAACAATGTTATTGTCTGGGCGTCGGGTGGTATATCTGAATTGTATATATTCAACTGGATAAGGTATCGTTTTCACACTTTGTATCAAAGTTTGAAAATCAGTATGTATTATTGACATTCCAACTACTACATTGTTTTTAAAATAAGAAACCTGTTTGATATGATAATGAAACATGTTCTCTAAAATAGAATAGCGTTCAACCATGCTTACATTGTTTCTTCGTAGGTCGGTTCCCTTATAATATAATACGTCTTGTGTGGAGAAATATGTTGTATAATTATGTACAAATAATGTGCCGTATATGATTGTTCCGTAGGATAATTCGGAATCAAAACAGACATAATAATGACTTTTGATTCGCACGATCTTATTGTGGTCGTTCAGTTCCATAAAAAAACATACGTTTTGAGAATGATGTGTAGTAAACCATAAAAAATGTCTAACCCCTTTTGGAATAATTGAAACAAACTGGGAATTATAAACCTTCTTATGGACAATTGCTTCATAAGAAAGTTCTACTTTGGGAAATACAGATAATAATTCTTCTCGTTCAACATTATTTAGTCTCATATTAGTAACAATATATATTGTATTATATCATATAGATTACTCTTTAATATCATTATGAATATCATTATGGTCAAAATGACGAATATTGAAGTTCATTATTATGTATATTACTATTAGATGTAATTGTATTTGTTTCGGGAATGATATCAGATTCAGAGGCGTTCGTATGATTGCTCATATGTTTTAAATAGCTTTTCAGTTCATTTTTCATATGTTCGTTATTAGGTTTCATATTAGTGGTGTATGTATTTTCTTTGTTAATAATTCCAGGTTCTAAACTAGGAATTAAATTATTTATATTAGTCGTTCCGTTATCATTACTATCATCACAACCCTGATTATTACTGATATTATTCATATTATTTATATTATTCATATTATTTAGTTCATTCCTATTCTGACCACCATTTATAATTTTATACATGTTGTCGTATTTTTCAACAGGAACATTGACTAAATCTTTTATCTTAGGAACCGTAAGTGTTGTTTTAAAAAAGAAAAATAAATAGTGAACTACATATATAAAAATAATAGATGTAATTACAACTTTTATGGACCATAATATCATTGAGTATATATATATTTTGTATATTAGTATATTAACGATATGAACATATTAAGTTCTTTTTTCAGTAAAATATTATCCATAATTTGTGGGTCCTTTGTGGAAAAATAACATTCTAAAGGAACAAAATTATGATATTTACTGTGAATCATTTGTGTGGTTGTATTTAACGTGATTTTGTCACGTTTATAAGTTCCTTCAATGACAAAATAAACCTGCGACTTTTCTCCTATACAATAACAAAATGATACAGAATCCACCCAATCGTGGTCGGATGGTATTTGTGAATATACTTCTTTTTTTTCATAAAAACTACTATCAACTATGGCGTTGTAATTATCTTTATTATAAATAAAAGGCTCTTTATCACAAGGGGTGAGTTTAAAAATTTGGTCACTATCATAGTAATAAATACCGTCATCCGAATATAAAAACCGATTTTTTATGGTTTTTTTATAATGAACCTCAAGTGTTTCTAATAGATTTTTATTTATGTTTCTAATAGGGAAATCCTGTAAATATATTGTAGTTTGATTAAATAATTCAGATAATGGTTGTTCTATAGAGGTTTTCTTCATTGTTATTAAATATACTGTGAAACTATTTAAACCTATTCATTAATCTATAATCAATATGTCAAATCAACTCAAGATTATAATTGTAGAAAAGTTAGGTTCTTTAAAATCTTTACAGGTGAAAGATTACAAACAGGAAGAACTGTATAAAAAGTGTGGTTTTAAAAAGGAAGATGGATTTGAAGAACGAGTAGAGTGGGGTGTGAAACTCCTGAAACAAAAATATATTGTAAAGGTTTATGCTAAGGTAGATGGAAAGTCGATGTCAGAAAATAAATATGATTTCCCGCCTCCTATTGATACCACGTTGTTTTTTGGAAATTGTGCGATAGTCTTATTTGAAAAAGAAGGAAAAAATAATTTGACACCAGTAGATATTACAATTGAGAATTGGAATAAAATATACGAAGATTTATTTGGAGGCTTTGAGGATTTAACTGCTAGTGCATTGGAAGATGAAATGGAAGAAGATGAGTTAGAAAATATTCCTGCAAAATATAAAACCAAGGCAGGATACTTGAAGGATGGATTTGTAGTAGATAGTGAAAGTAGTGACGAATTAATAAGTGATAAGGATACTGAAGGTTCATATGAAGATGATGAAGATGATACGTTGATACTAGAAGATGATATACAATTAGAAAATATCGGTTCCGAACTGAGTGAAGATGAGTTTTTGGACGAGGACGATGATGAGGACGAGAATGAATAAGGTTCAACCTCTGATATTGAATAAAAATTGATTATTACTTAAATATTTTTCATTGTATTATTATAATTATATTAGATTTATAATAATGCGAAAAGTTGATAATCCTACCACATTTAGGGATAATATACGAACAGAATTAAACGCCTTATTAAAAAATACAAATCAATCAATGAATCTAGAAATAGGTGTCTATAATTATGCGTTGAAAGAAGCGTATCAAAGAAAGGTAGTAAAAAAGTGGGACAATCCACATTTTGTTCAATTATATGTTGACCGGTTGCGTACAATATTTATTAATTTAAAAAATCCCGAATTATACAATCATATCAAGAATAAATCGATAACCACCAAAGCATTAGCTTTTATGACACATCAAGAAATGAAACCCGAAAAATGGGATGTTTTGATACAAAATAAAATCGAGCGTGATAATGCGAAATATAACACAGAAATAGAAGCAGCGACAGATACATTCACATGTAGAAAATGTAAACTAAAGAAATGTACATATTACCAAATGCAAACTCGTTCTGCGGATGAACCAATGACAACGTTTGTCAGTTGTATTAATTGTGGAAACCGTTGGAAGTGTTAAACTATTTACATAGTTATTATTTCAATAAAAAAATATGTAATCATTGTTAATGAATATGATGAATGAAATAATTAAAAAGAATTATTTCATACATTTCGTTTTTTTATAATACAGGATTTATCTTTGAATTACGATTATGTTAATAATTCTAAGTCCTGAAGCTTCCAGTATTCACTGCCTCCACCATGAATAGGACGTCGAATAATAAAAGGGATTCGTTTTTGTTCTAATTCTAATTGAGCAATTAAATATCCTTCAATAATATGTTCAGGAACTTTTACGAAAGGACTGGCTCCTGTATCTATTTGTTTTGCTCTCTGTCCCAAGATTCTAGCTTTTTCGTATTTTGTTAAGAACGGAATCGTTTTATGTAAATCGTCTATAATATTGTTATTTTTATCTCGAATGACATTACATAATGATGTGATTTCTTCGTCGTTATGAGCAATACATTCAGGATGGGCTTCTTGGATATAGTTTCGGTTGATTTCGTCATTGAACTTTTGTAGATATTTGTTATCATACTCGGTTTCCTCGTCATCATCTTCATAATCTTCGTCATTCATATCATTGTCAGAATCATATGATATATCATCAACAGCATTCATTTGTTGAATATTATTTTTTTTTGTACTATTCTTATTTAAATTTGTATTTTCATATACATTATCATCTTCTTCTAAATCTTGAAAGTCATCATCGTCGTCCTCACTATCTTCGTTGTCGATATCACTCATATTATTCATTATGCTATCTGAATCATCTATTATATCTACGTTATCTACATCTACATCTACATCTACATCTACATCTACATCTACATCTACATTCTCTACACCTAGACTAGTTTCATCTTCGTCTATCTCAGCATTTTCCTCTTCTTCGGACAAGTTACTGTTTTCAAAATAATCATCATCGTTCTCGTTTTCCATTGTTATTGTTATTATTATAATATAATATTATGTTTTATATCAAAATCAATTTATTTAAAAAAAAGAATAAAACCGTTATTTCTTTATATTTTGGTATTATCACATAACATAGTTTATCTCGATTTTGTTATATTTATATAATATTTCCATTTTTTTACGGAATAAATACAAATAAATTAGCTCTTTTCCCCCGTATTCCATACAGTATCACATGTAGAACATAGATAAACATACTTAATATTTACATCATCATAACGAATATAGATAATTTCGCGTTTTTCATCATGTGTATTTGTTTTACAATCAGCATATGGACATAAGATTTTATCGACTCTTGGTAAGGTTGGGTCTAACTTCGTGTACTTATTAATAATATGAGTATATTTTTGATTGTTATCATTATTTTTGGTACTAGATACGCAAGTATTTTCAAATAACAAGTTGGTATCTTCGTGTCCACACTGACGACAGTAGTAAATTAACTTATCCGCATCATCACCGATACGGATATAATACATATTTTGACACGTAGTACAGAAATGCATATTTAGATATAATATACACTATATACTATAGTTTTATATTATTTCAATTTATTTAATTTTATTTAATCTTATTTAATCTTTTCAGCTTTTTCGGATTTTTCGGACTTCATATGTTTACATATACCCAGGGTATTGCCAAAATGGATAAAGTTTGTATGTAGCTCCTTGTAATTTATCATTACATTCATATGATATAATGAGGTAGAAACAGGTATGACCCGATTATTTTGTTGTATTTTCCCATCTAAATAATCAAGAATATTGAAATAGTTTTTTGTTACATTCTCTAACATTATTGAATAAAAACAATCAAATATAGGATCATATATTCCTTCTTTTTTAGAAATCATTTTTATAATTGCGATATCAATATTTTTATATTCTATAATGCGATTATAATTATGATAATCATGATGTGTTTGTTTTACCCCTGGTTCATTCAATAAAGGTGTATCATTTAATAAACTACACAGTGTTAACAGAACTGTAGAAATCGTCTGACAAGATGTCCACTGTTCTCCCGCCCAGGTATTCAATAAAGAAATACATACTTTACCTGATGAATATAAGTTCGGATTAAATCGTATTCCATCTCCATTCGTACAATATTTTACTAATGGTGGTGTATGTGGATAATCATCTGGATACTCTAATTCAAATAGATAATTCCCGTAGGCATACGGAGTTTCAGACGGTCCCATAATGAGAGCATAACCTTTTAACATGTCTTCATCATCATGTTTGTAATAAATGCCGTTACTTGTCAGAGGACTTTTCATAATGTTTTTCACATCAGTTATTAATCGCTTTACAGTTTCCTTTTTAATCGTTACTTGTTTGCTCATGAAAATGAAATTGTCACGAGTATAATATAAATATATCCAAATATTTTTATATTGATTCATCTATTATTATTATACAACTCATATACGATGGTATGTGGACACATGTATGCGTAACACGATATTCTTTCTCTCAAAACATATGCTATAATATAAAAATTGAAATATAAAAAGTTGCCATATATCATATATATATATATAATAAATATGAATTATTCTCAACAACGTAATCAATATAAAAATTTGGGTGAGCTACTGTCCAAGTGTTATGCTAAGGATAGTTCTCAAAGTACTCATACCAGGATACCTAACACCGACCTGAATATAAAAGGAGGTTCATTCTCCATTACTAGTGAAAACGAAGATGAGTTTTGGTATCATTATTATACGAAGGTGTTCAAAAAAAAACAACTCGAGTATCTTACTGAACGACAACTTAAGACTGGAGGAGGTATTCTAATTGATTTTGATTTTCGTTACAGTTACGAGGTAAAAAATAGAATACACACAAAAGATGATATATTAAATATTGTGTGTTTCTATCTCGAAACACTTAAGGAGTTCTTTATATTTAGACCAGATGTGTCATTTCCTATTTATGTAATGGAGAAACCACACGTAAATCGTGTGGAAAATAAAGAATGTACAAAGGATGGTATTCATATCATTATTGGGATTCAGATGGATAATAGATTACAAGGTTTGTTACGAGAGAAGGTATTGAAAAATATTGAGAATATTGTTTCTTTGCCATTAGTCAATACATGGGAAGGAGTATTGGACAAAGGAATTAGCGAAGGAGGAACTAACTGGCAATTATATGGTTCTCGCAAGCCTGAGAATGAAGCTTACGAATTAACATATTATTATAATGTTACATATGATTCAAATGATGGTGAGTTTCAAACAGAAGAAAAGGACGCGTGTGATTTTGATGTGAGTACTTCATTACCATTGATTTCTGCTCGATATAGTGAGCATTCTATCTTCGAGTTACGTCCAGATATATCTCAAGAATTGGAGAAACAGATAAAGATGAAACGTACGCGCAGTGGGGGATTGAAAAGTTCGTCTTCAAACAGTATGAACTTCTTAACCGGTGGTCATATCGATGATAATGAAAAACAGATTGATATTCACGCAATAAAAACCCCCAAAGATCTAGAAGATATTATGAATACGATATTGAGTAATTTACAACATGATGAGCATCTGATACGTGAGGTTCACGAATACACCCAAATACTACCTGCTAAATATTATGAACCTGGTTCTCATCATTTAAATAGACAAGTCGCATTTGCATTAAAGAGTGTAGATATACGTTTGTTTTATTCTTGGATAATGCTTCGTAGTAAGGCTGATGATTTTGATTATGAAGAAATCCCAAAGCTATATTCAGACTGGATGAAATATTTCAAAAGCCATAAAACAAATGGTTCTTCTATTACTTATAAATCAATTATTTACTGGGCCCAACATGATGCGGATCATGATGAGTATGAAAAGGTTAAAATGAATACGGTGAATCATTATATTGATGAGTCACTAGAAATGCCGACCGATTATGATTTTGCAAAGGTATTGCATCATATGTTCAAAGATCGATATGTATGTTCTAGTCTCATTAACAAGACATGGTATATTTTTGAAAACCATCGATGGAGACAAGACAAAGGGTTGACTATTCGAAATAGAATATCAGAAGAAATGTACAGTGCTTATCGTGTTCGAGTTAATATTGTACTCATGAGTATGCATGGAGTGGATCCTGGTGATGATGAATATGCTCTAGCACAGAGAAACATCAAACATATTACTGAAATATCCACCAAACTCAAGAGAACTGCTGATAAGAATAATATTTTCAAGGAAGTTCATGAGTTATTTTATGATGAAGAGTTCATCAAAAAGATGGATGAAAATAGATATCTTCTTGGATGTGCGAATGGGGTTCTTGATTTAAAAAACAAATGTTTCCGCTGTGGATATCCAAACGATTATATTACGAAGACTACCAATATTGATTATTTAGGAGAAGACTTGAGTTCACATCAATCTATCATGGACCAAATCACACTGTTTATGAATCAGATAATACCAGTTCCAAGCCTGAATAAATATGTATGGGACCATTTGGCATCTGTGTTGATAGGTGAAAATAGAAACCAGACATTCAACATATATCGTGGTAATGGTAGTAACGGAAAATCACTCTTAACGGAGTTGATGGAACTTGTACTAGGTGAATATTTTGGACATGTACCAATTACACTTGTCACTGAAAAACGTGTAAGTATTGGTGGAACTAGTTCAGAAATTATGCAGTTGAAAGGAGTTCGCTATGCTCTGATGCAAGAACCTTCGGTTGATATGAAAATCAATGAAGGTATGATGAAACAACTAACAGGTGACTCCAAATTACAAGGTAGAGCTTTGTATGCGGATACAGAAACGTTCAAGAATCAGTTTAACCTTGTTGTATGTACCAATAATTTATTTGAAGTAGGTAGTAATGATGATGGTACGTGGAGAAGAATTCGTATTGTAGAGTTTATGTCAAAGTTTGTCAATGACGATGACCCAGTTCTAGAAGAGACACCTTTCCAGTTCAAGAAAGACCCAAACTTGTCTGAAAAGCTATCTTCGTGGGCCCCGATATTCTTAAGTATGTTGGTTCATCGTGTTTATAAAACAGAAGGTATAGTTGAGAATTGTGATGAGGTAATGATGGCATCGAATAAATACAGACAAGGACAAGACCATATCTCAGCATTCCTTAGTGAAAAGGTCATCATTGCTCCTGAAAATGCATCACGCAAGGTTATTAATAAAAAGGAACTATTGGAGGAGTTCAAAACATGGTTTAATGAAAATCTTGGCGGAAATCGTAAAGCTCCCAAAGGAACACAGGTTGTCGAATATATGGATAAAAAATATGGGAAATATAAGAAGGGGACATCAACTTGGTATGGATTAACTATCACTTATCCTGACAGAGAAGATGAAGATGATATCGAAGATGCCGTAGATGAATATTAATAAAAAGTAAGTAAAGTATAAATAATACAATGAAAACTATAGAAAAAATTGAAGTAAAAAATAAACATATTTTTATATAGAAAAAAATATATTTATAATATCATACGCATTTGATAACAACATAATTAACAATGGAAAGAGAAAGAGAATATGATAGTAGTAGTGATGGAAACGATAGAAAAAATATGGAAATATACAATCCTCGGGAAATATTAGGGATTTGTCCTTCCAACAAACAAAATATGGTGCCATATTCTTTTGAACAGATTATGTATATGCTAGTACGCAAACGGAAAAATAGTTATCTAACCAAAGAGAGTGTGTTGTTTAGTTTTGCTACCTTGTGGAATATATTATTAGAAAAGCAAAATTATGATTCCGATATAAAATATAAATATAAAAATGTACCTTATAATAGAGAACAATTGTTTAATTATATGGATTCAAAATATGGTCCTAGAGTTGATAATAAATGGGTAGATGTAAATATAGAATACATAGAATACATGTAATGTTAGCATATCTCTTTGTATTTTTGTATTTTTTATGAAAGTATATCAAAAATATTAATAATCTCTTTCTCTATCTAAAAAAACTTCCGATATAAAACTGATAATACATAGCTAATAACAATAAGAACAATGAAATACAATACACTATATACTATCGTTGTAGGGTCGGATAGATATGTATTCAACTTTGAATCAAACGCGGAATGAATAGAAGGTATATTTGTTTGCATAGGACCACCATATAATTGGTTGGTTATATAAGCATAAGATGAGTATAACACTACATTAATTAGAAAAGGATAAATTACCATGACAAATAGTATTAATCCCTTGATTATCATACTTTGGGTTGATTTGTCTATGAACATGCCTAAAATATAGGCTATGATTATGAATATATATATCCATGTAAACACATTATTCCATATATTCAATGAGTTGGTTCGCTGACTTTCATAAAATGTTTTTCTATCATTTGTTAGATTATCACTGTCGGCATTATACGAATCGCTACTATTACTTGGTGAGTTAATTAATAATAACTGATTTGTTTTTTGATTCCATACGAATAATTGATTCAATGTCTCGTTATATAAAGTATCAAAAGTATCTTTATAATTATTATAATTAGTGTTCATTGTTTGGGTATCTGCTGGGGTCATTTCTTCAATTAGGTTTGAAGTATGATTATTTGTATCATTACGACGATTCGTTTCATTCGATGAAAATGGAATATTCATTAATTTATTCATTTTAATATCCTTATTATTAATCGCTAATTCTATTTTTGTATCCTCGTTGGGGTTTTTATCAAACTCATAGTAGGAGGTATTATGTAATGTTGATTTCATAGCTGGATATACTATATTAGGTTATGTTATAATATAGTAAGATTTGTTTTTTACTACATTATAATTAAATATTTTTCCCATTGAAAAAAAAGTATTACTTCGCAAATGCTTGGACTCCTGAAGGTAATGTGGAATTAGATACGCATTTTTTATTGGCGTCTACATATGTATATCCAGAAGGGCAACAATCTTGGTCATTACAACCTTCGTTACATAAAGACATAGATGGAACTACTACAGAAAAACGAGCTCCTGAACTAGAAGTAGATCCTGAGACTTGTGATTGGGGAGGAGGTTCATACATATACTCATTGTAATACATATTACTTCTCAGGTAAGCATCATATACACGTTTTATAACATAAATAAGTCCAACCGAAACAGTAATAATCAATAATATTGAATATATTCCTTCAGGTATTATGCCTTTGTTTTTTAGAAAAATAATAACAATCGTTATAGAAAGGAAAAAAGCAACTGCTTTTAAAATAGAGGTGTGATTTGTATATTGTTGCGTATAATAATCATTAATCTCCACTAAACGATATTTATTTGCCTGTTCTTGGTTCAATTGTTTCAACACATTATTAGCTTTGACAACTTGTTTGCTTAGAATACCTAATGTACCAGTTTGAAATTTTAATGTATCCTGTGCCGCTAGAGTATTATCATTGTAATATTGTTGATTGACCTTAATATTATCATATAAATCAACCATCATTTGATTAACATCATTAATTTGTTCCACTAATTTGTCTTTTTCATCTACTGATAAATTACCAATATTTGCTTCTAATCGTGATAGTAAATTATTTTGTATTTGTTGTAAAGATGTAATATCTTCTGACAATTCCATAGTTAATGTTTGTTGTGATGAAGTCATATATAACTAGGTAGTATACATATACATTAGATAAAATATCAATAATTAATTTGATTAAAAAATATATTTTCATAAATATAAAATATATTTTTAATAAACATAAGAGCGAACATTATAAATTATTTTGACATAATAAAAATGATTATCACTGCGACAATCACTAGAAAAAACCATATTAAATAGTGATAATTGTTATAGACAACTACATTACTTGTATCATTCAAAATACCGCTTAACTTTTTAGTTATATCGTTGTGTTCCGTATCTATATTCATATTTATATGCTCATATAAATTCAAGTTTTTATCTATTAGTTCTTTATTTATCCCACTTTGGACATTTAAGTTTACATTCATTTCTTTCAACTCCTGTATATTTGTGTTAATCGTATCCACTAAGGGTTGCATTTGAACTTGTAACTCCCTCATTTTCTGTTTTTCTGGCTCCAACTCTTTGGCTAATCCACAAGTTGTAGATGGTCCCATATTCATTCCACGTTTATATTCATTCCATTGAACACTACTAATACCTTCATAATCTTTGGGACATCCATTAGTGTTGTCTATAGTGGGTATATTATTAGCTACATTATACATAGATGACGAATATTCACGTAGGTCTCCATCTTTTCCAACATATCCTAGCTTTCCTAGCTTACTAGGATCTCCCTTGGGCAATTCTGAGGTATAATCTATTTTATACACAGCGTTTGTCCAGGAACCACCTACGTCTCGTCCTTTACTATCTTTACCCCATGGCTCAGCTAATCCGTACTGGGTTGCTTGGGACCAATCATTTCCCATAAAACATTGAGAGGTACCTTCTTTCCCATCTTGAACCGCAAAATATTTGTATCCTTTTGAACCCGCCGCCTTATTACATGTTTCCACTGAATGTGTATTTCCCTTTCCATTAGGAGGATTAATAGGCAAAGCTCTTTTTGGAGCATCAAAATAATTCCCCATATATTTTGGAGGATCATTCGGGTCAGGTACTTCGTATATAGCATTTGTCATTCCACCACCCATCATTATACCATTTTTATCTACGTAAGATGTAGATAGAGTACAAGGAGGAGCACTTTGATCTAATACAATAGGTTTTCCCCACGATTGACCTGGAGGTGACATTGTTTTGTCACCAGCACCAACTGCTTTTTCGATATCATTACTAATCATACAAGCAGCAACACCGGACTCTTGATTTCCACATTGAAAACCCATATATTTTGATTTATTTTCTTTCGCGTAATCAATACATCCATCAAAATCACGCCATACATTATTCCATGTCATTCTACGGAACGGTCCATCTCCAAAGATTCCTAAATAACTAGGTGAGGTCCCGGATGTTTCATAGATCGCATTAATCCATCCACCACCATACATATTCCCATCTGACTGACGTTCATTCTCTGTCGGTGGATTACCGTATAGTCCATAATTCACGTTAGATTCTCCCTCTTGAATTGCTTTGCTATAATCATCGCCTACAGAACATTGTAGGTTGGTATTATTAAATCCCTTGTCAATCATTCCAGTATTGAAATATCCACTCTGTAGTCCAAAATAATCTTTGCCATGTTCTACCGCATATGCCTTACACGAATCTATGTCATATTTCTGAGCACCATTGTCTATCATTTCCATTGCGGTACCCGATGGATTTTTATAATTGCCTAAAAAGGTAGAATCATAATCGTCATTGTCTACAACCGTTTCTACAAAAACATTTTTATGTTCCGTGGGTTGATAGTTCTTTATCTGAACTTTCATAGAATTATGGATACTTGTATATTGACCTATTAAACTGGATAATTTCATCTGAGAATCATTTATAATGGAAATACGGTCTTGTATATCCTTTACGTTTGAACCATATTTATTGGATTGTTCTATATTTTGATTGGATTGAAATATGGTATTCTCAATATTTTCAATAGGGTTGTTTGACATAGATTTACTTAACTTATATTATATTCCTATAAAAAAAGAAGGAATGTAATATTTAATAATTCGAAAATATCATAAAATATAAGAAGTTAGGGAAAACCAATAATATTTAATCCCCATAATAAAAAATACATAATTAAAATAAACCACATCATAAAAAAAATGGGATTATTCATATTCATTGTAGAAATAGTAATTGAAAAAATCATGAATACAATAAATGACATTTTCAAATAGGACATATTGGGCAATAATGTCATTTTCAATAACAACATAATTAATAAGCCTATTGAAAAATAGGTGATATATAATTGGACAGTAATACTATTATTCAAACTGGTCTTTGCTTCTACATTTTTATTTATTCCTCGGTTGATATTATTTACATACTGGTTCAAATCATTCATTTCCATTAATGTTGTAGCTTTATTTATCAAATCATTATTAGTGGTGTTCATATTTGTTCTCATTTGTATCATCTCATTCTGGTTCTTATTAATATCATTCTGAACAGTGTCATTTGTGTTCTGTAATCCAGAATAAAGTTCATTCACATTTTTAGAATAATCTTCTACCATATTTAATTTATAATATGTATCATATTGGTCTGTAGCTCCCGGGCTTGATACATTGTTTTTAAACCAACAAGTCTTGTTGTTTTTATTCATAGAAAAACCCATACATTTGGAATCTTGGTCACATAATTTATTACATGAGTTATCTGATTGTGGAAGCCCATCTATACCATTAATTGACATGTCGTTTCCGCCAATTGCTTTATCGGTCATCACTCCATACGAACTAGTATATTTTCCAAGTGTAGAAGAGTCTAATGAATAGGACGGATTTGTGATACTCATTTATTAAAATTAGTATTGTATATAATAAATAAATATTATTAAAATAATTAATATTATTACCCAATAATATTAAGTTTCCATACAATACCAACTAATTACATATACTGTTCCTTCAGTATTTTAAATGTATCATCTACGGCATCTATTTTATGTCCAACGACGTTATCAGAATGAATAAGTAAATGGTCATTACCATCAAAATCATATTTATCGCCAAAATATATTATGTTGTCATATTTGTCTTTTGTAATGGTTTCCAATATTTGGATCTTATCATATTCTCGTGGGTAAATTGCGATTCCTACGGTACCTCCATATGTCACACTTATCTCGTTCTCGAGATTCATTTCATGTAACTTATTATGTAATATCTCTAACAATTCTTTTCTAATAATATCATTTTTATTTAACGATTTAAAATGTTTTCTCTCTTCTTCTGTTGCTTGCATTCCTATACATGATATATATATGATACCACATCGTAAATCTATAAAGTGTCCGGTTATAATATATTTTACTTTGCTAAAATAAGAGAGACATTCTTTAATAAGTATGTTTATTCGGTCATACAAATAATGAGCCCGAATATCTTTTTTATATATGGTTGTTAATTTTAGTTCATTTGTCGTAATGGATACATTTTTATCATACACACATCCACATTCGCTAAAATAATGGTCGAAATAGATTTGATTTTTCATTTGTTTCAATATTTTATCCAGTTTTCCTCCTCCACATACTGCTATTTCATATCTTTCCTTCAACTGATTTAATATTATAGCGTTCTCATCTTGTATTTCTAAGGAGGATTCAGCCAAAGTACCATCTACGTCAAATACAATAATATCTTTTTTTGTCATATATGATAATATATATTATGTATTTACTTATATTCGACCATTTAAACTGAATACCAAATAATTACGTCTATCAATATAATAAATATATTGATAGAAGTAGTAGTATATTAGTCACTCTAAATAGCATAGAGGCGGGCGGCTGCGATGGACAGGTTTGGGCCGGGTGTATAGTTCCGTTGAAGGGGAGTCTAGGAGGCATCGTAGGGGTCATCACACAGGTCATTGTAGAGGGCATCACATAGGTCATCATATAGGTCATCACATAGGTCATCATATAGGTCATCATATAGGGCATCATATAAGTAATAACATAGGGCATAACATATAGGTCATCATAGAGGGCTTCATAGTGGGCGTATTAAAAATAAAAATTGATACTGAAAAGTATTTTTTTTATCAA
>Ga0209830_10000077_pt1 | contig 111268 bp, 102 predicted proteins | sample ArcticOcean_MG_C_12_FD_187439 | JGI IMG/M metagenome (GOLD analysis project Ga0209830, IMG submission 187439) | Marine microbial communities from western Arctic Ocean - ArcticOcean_MG_CB8_130 (SPAdes) (version 2) | ecosystem: Environmental > Aquatic > Marine > Oceanic | place: Arctic Ocean...
TCAGGCTTTAAATAATCCATATAGGTTTGAATCTGTATTAAGAAACATAGGAGCTTCAACTCAGACTAATACCAAATTAAATATTATAGTAGAAGATGAAAATGCAAATAATGTTTTTTCAGCTTCCTCTAATAGTACTTCTATTAATACTGGACTGAATGATACTTTAGCTACATTATCTAATTTTACACCTTCTAATATGGGGCTATATAATATTAGCTTTTGGGCTAGTTCAGATTCTTTCCCAACAACTGATACTTTAGTTAGATCAACAATTATTACTGATTCTGTTTATGGAATTGATTACGATTGGAATTCAGATGGTGCTAATATGCCGGGAAGTCGATGGTTAGTTGGAAGAACATGTGGTGGGCAAGTTGTTGGTAATGCTTTTGATATTTATGATAATACTCAATTAACTTCAATATCCTTTTTTGTTGATGATGAATCAGTAGCAGGAGCTGAGGTTGCTGTTCAATTATATGAGACAGACGGCCAGATTTATTTGGCTGAATCAGACCCATATTATTTGCAAAATAATGATCTTGGGTCATGGGTAACTGTACCTTTATTAAATCCATATCCACTTTTTTCCGGTACCTCTTACATAGCTGCTGTTAAAGGTTCTCAACACCCAACAGATACTATGATGATAACATCATTAGCGCTTGCTACAAATGTTAGTTATATTCAAGATAATGGATGTGATATAGGTACTCAAGGATTTGGTTTCTGGTACACAGCTACTACAGCAATGGGAATTAGAATGAATTTTGGAGATATAAGTCTTTCAGATAAAAATCATGAATTAAAGTCTAATGTTAATATTTATCCAAATCCTACAACAGGAGTATTTAATATCTCATTAATGAAAAATGAAGATTGTGTAATATCTATTGATAATGTTTTGGGTCAAACAATTTATAACAAGATTCATAATAATTTAAACTCTACAACTATTGATTTTTCAAAACTAGAGAAAGGTGTTTATATGGTAAACATTCAATTTGATAATTCAAGTTCACTTACTAAAGTAGTAGTTGAATAAGCTTTATTAAATTTTAATATTATAAAAGCCCTAATTCTTATTAGGGCTTTTTTTTATATTTGTATATAATCATATATATAAATAACGATGAAAAACTTTTTAATAGCTTTTGTATTTCTCTTTAGTTCAAACCTGTTTAGTCAAATTAATATAAATCCAAGTAATGAATGTGAAGAGATTATTTTTCAAAATGCAAACCCATCTAATCAATTAGTTTCTTTATCTACTCCAATTTGGGAAGAAGATTTTTCTTCTGGTTTTCCAGCTAATTGGTCAAAATTTACTTCTAATACTGTCTCAGGACTCTCAACATGTAATTGGCAATGGACTACAGATGGAACATATGGATATTACAATGGTAATCAAGGAGTTTCTGGTTCTAATGATCTTACTTCTTCATCTGCTTCTAACGGATTCTTAATCTCTGATATTGATTCAGCAAATCATTATGCTTATGGTCAGCCTTCTGGTAGTACTTATGAATATATTGAGTCTTATTTTACTACTGACGCAATTGATTTATCTTCTTATTCAGCGGTTAGTTTGGAGTTTGAACATCTCTTCAGGTATAATAATTTAGGAAATGGAAGTTTCACTCCTCCTACAGTTTATATAAGTTCAGACTCAATAAATTGGACAACTTATTTAGTAAATAATAATATTGCAAATAACACACAATCCTCAAATCCTGAAATTACTAGCTTAAATATATCTTCTGTTGCTGGAAATCAATCTACGGTTTATATTAAGTTTGGCTGGGTTGCAAGATGTTACTATTGGATGATTGATGATATTAAAATTGTTGAAACAGATCCTAATAGATTAGAAATTTCAGAAATGACTTATGGAGGATGGTGGATAGGTTATCAAACCACAGGTGATATTGGAATTGATTACACATTTAATCCCATGGCTCAAGTAAGTTCAAACCCTTATAGAGTGGAAGCAATTGTTAGAAATAATGGTGGCTCCGCCCAAACTACAACAAAGCTTAATATTAATATTGAAGAAGGAGGGACATCGGTATTTACTGCTTTTTCTAATCCAATTATTTCTACTGTTAATTCTAATGATACTCTTGCAGCCAAGACAGATTTCTATCCTTCAAATTATGGCTATCATGATTTAAGCGTATGGGCTACTTCTGATTCATTTCCTTCAACAGATACTTTAGTTAAAGGGTCTATAGTAACAGATACTGTTTATGGTGTTGATTATGATTGGAATACGGATGGGGCAAATGCTGGTAATGGATTCTATCTAGGGAGATCATGTGGAGGGCAAGTGCTTGCTAACGCTTTTGATATCTATGAAAATACAACACTAACATCTATTTCATTTCATGTTAATGATAAATCTGTTGTAGGAGCGGAGTTAAATGTTGAATTATATGAAACAAATGGTCAGGTTTGGTTAGAAGAATCTGATTCTTATACATTAAAATCAACAGATATAGATTCTTGGGTTACCTTGCCATTATTAACGCCTTATCCATTATTTGCAGGAACCTCATATATGGCGGCTGTTAAAGGTCAGCAGCACCCCACAGATACTTCATTAATTAGTAGTACAACTAACCCTAACACATCAAGATATTTACAAGATAATTGTGGTACTGGAACATGGTATACTGTCTCAAAAGCATTATTAATACGAATGAATTTTGGGATATCAACTTCTGTCATAGATATTGAAAATAAAAAGACATTTGATGTTTATCCTAATCCATCTTTGGGATTTGTTAATGTCTTTTCATCGGATTTAACTGATTTTGAAGTAAATATTATTAATTGCTTAGGACAAATAGTTTTTACTAAAAGAAATATAATGGATAGTAATCTTGAGTTAAATTTAAATAGCTTGAAATCAGGTGTCTATACTTTATCTGTCTCTGATGTAAATAATATGTTCTCTAGAAGAATTATAATTAAGTAGCTAGGTTATGACAGTTTTTTTATCTTTTTTTAAAGATAAAATAGAGTGCTGAGACTAATATTATTAGAACTATTTCCCAATAAAAAACATGTTCAGGAAGACCAAGTATTGTTTTATCACTAATAACAATTAAAGGATTATTAACTTCAGGAGGACTTGCAACATAAAAATAGTTTGAGCCAATTGATGAATTGATTTTCATTATTATGATTAAAAGTACATTAACTGCTCCAAAAATTTTGAGGCCTGAGTATTTACTTAAATTCATTTTTAATCTTACCATCATAACAATAGGAATAATAATAATGACTGCATGCTTAAAATAAAACAATACATAAAAAAAGTAATTTTCATTGTATAAAGTAATTTGAGGAGTTAAAATTGAGAAAATTCCTCCCAGGATACCAGCGTAAAATAAAAATTCAAATAAAAATTGGTTTTTCTTTACAAAGAAAATAATGCAACAAATTATTGCAGAAATACTACACAGGTGAAAAGGTAGATGTTTTTGTAATTCCCATGAACCAGTTGAAGCTAATAGGATATGGTTTGATAAAGTCATAGCAATGACTGTAAGACTACTTATTTTTAAGAATGTAAAGATGTTTTTTTCACTAATTTTAAGTGATATAAAAAGATAAAAAATCATTAATAAAAAAGTAATTAATGTATTTCTAATCCAAGTGTCTGAAAGGAAGTCAATTGTGTAAACAGTTGTTAGAACATTACCCATAAATTAATTTTTAGCTAAAATCTAATATTTTTTTTAACAAACTATGCCGCGCATAGATTATATTCAATGTATTATTTATGTAAAAAAACAAACCCCTAAGTGTTTTAGGGGTTTGTTTATGTGGTACCTCCAGGAATCGAACCAGGGACACATGGATTTTCAGTCCATTGCTCTACCAACTGAGCTAAGGTACCAACAAATAAGGGTTGCAAATTTAAACGTTTTTTTAATATGAAGAAATAAATTAGTAACTCATATCTTACAAGTTGATTTTTGTAGTTTTGATAAAAATAAGTTTTTTTGAAATTAATTATTGATATTGGTAATTCTAAAGTAAAGCTTGCACTATTCTTAAAAAAAGAGTTAGTAAAAACTATTACCATTAATAAAATTACACAAAAATTGATTTCAAAATTTTGTTTAGATGTGAAAATTATTTCATCAATTTTATCTACAGTAAGAGATCTCTCAGTTTTAGAAAAAAAAATAGTAAAAGATTTGGGATGTAGGATATTGAATTTAAATATGAATTTCCCCATTACTTCAAGGTATAAATCAATGGATTCTCTTGGGATGGATAGATTATCAGCAGTAATTGGTGCTTCATTTAATTTTCCTAAAAAAAATATTTTAGTTTTTGATGCAGGTACTTGTTTAACAATGGACTGTATAGATAATAACAAAAATTATCTTGGGGGGAGAATTTCTCCAGGATTGTCAATGAGATTCAAATCTTTAAATCATTTTACTGATAAATTACCATTATTATCTTCTTCTAAGGATAGTTTGTTGATAGGTAATGATACAAAATCATCTATTATTTCCGGAGTTCAAAATGGTATTATTGCTGAGGTTAATAGCTTTATATCTGATTACACAAAACAAAATAAAGATATTGTCGTTATTTTTACCGGTGGTGATTATTCTTTCTTTGAAAAGGAATTAAAAATTAGCATATTTGCAGATCCTTTTTTAGTGCTAAAAGGATTAAATGAAATTTTAGATTTTAATGAATAAAAAAATATTAGTAGGCTCATTAGTTTTGCTTTTAATTGCAAGTTTTTCCTCTCATTCTCAAGAGTCATCTCATTCTCCATATTCTAGGTTTGGTTTAGGAGATCTTAATGATCAATCCTCGTCTTATTTTAATGCTTTAGGAGGAGGAGCTTCCGCTATTTACTCTTCTAAACACATAAATAATAGTAATCCAGCTACTTATACAGCATTTAAACCTAATTCATTTCTTTTCTCAACAGGTGGTTTTTTTAATTCGATAAAGATTAATAACGAAAACCAAAGCCATATTGATAATATAACTTCCCTGAGTCATATCATCCTTGGTTGTCGTCTAAATAGTAAAGCTTTTGCAAGTGCAGGTTTAGTTCCTTACTCTAGTATAGGTTATAATTTAAGTAATTATGATGATGTGAATAATGCAAATTTAATTTATACTGGTAATGGAGGTTTAAGTAAAGTATACTTTGGAGGGGCTTATCTTTTAGCCAAAAACTTGTCTATAGGAGCTAATGCTTCTTATGTATTTGGAGGTCTTAACAGAAGTAAAATACTTGAATTTAGTGATGAAACAATTTTTAATTCTCGCTCTAATTCATTAACAAATATTACTGGTATTAAATATGATGTTGGAGCATTATATAATGGAGATATTAATGATCAAGATAATTTTACCTTGGCTTTTACAACTAGCAATTCAACTGACCTTGAAGCCACTAGAAATACACTTTCAGAAACTTTTGCATATTCTGGAATTTACGAAGTTATTAAGGATACTAGCTTAAATTATTCTGAGCAAGGGACTGCTATTTTACCTAAACACATGCAGTTAGGTTTTTCTTATAATAAAGATGATCAATGGCTTTTTGTAGTTGATTATTTGTCACAAGATTGGAGTGATTACAGATTGCTTGGAGAGAGTGATTCCCTAAAAAATAGTATGAGAATTTCTTCGGGATTAGAATTTACTCCAGAGTATAATTCAATCTCTAACTTTTGGAAGAGGTGTAAATATAGGTTTGGAGTTGCATTAAATAAAACGCCACTTCAGATAAATGACACACAAATTGAAGATAAAAGTATAAGCTTTGGAATTGGTATCCCTGTTAAAAAGAATAAAACCGTATATGACTTTTCTGTTGTAATTGGACAAAGAGGAACGCTCTCTAATGATTTAATTCAAGAAGAATATATTAAACTTTCTCTTAGTGTGTCTTTTGATGGGATTTGGTTTGTTGAACGAAAATATGATTAGAATATGAAAAGAATAATTTTTTTATCGCTTGTTTTTTTAATTTCTTTTGATGGGATAAGTCAAAATAAATGGGGTAATGATAGTGTAGCTTGTATTACTAATTTATCATTATTTAGAGAATACTACAAACAGAAAAATTATGAGGATGCTTTGACACCTTGGAGATGGGTTTATAAAAACTGCCCAAGATCTAGTGGAAATATTTATAAAAATGGTCCTACAATTATTAAATCGTTAATGAAATCTGATCCTACAAACAAGGAATTATATGTTGATACTTTAATGCAGATATATGATCAAAGAATTCAGTTTTTTGGTAAAGAAGGTTTTGTTTTAGGAAGAAAAGGTTCTGATCTTATTAATTATGATAAGAAGAGATTTGAGGAAGCATATAATATACTTAAGAAATCTTTTGATCTAGAGGGTAATGATTCAGAAGCTGGCGCACTATCTTCATTAATGAAAGCCGCTACTTATATGCAAAAGAATTCTTTATTAGAAAAATCTGATATTGTAAGGATTTACACTGAAATATCTACTGCAGTTGATTTTAATCTTGCAAATAATAAATCAAAATCAAAATATTATTTAAAAACTTCTTCTAATATTGAGTCATTATTTACTCCTTACGCTAATTGTGATGATTTAATATCTATTTTTTCTTATAGATTTGAAGAGAATGCAGAGGATATAGCTTTATTAAAAAAAATAATTAAAACCCTTGAGTCTAAAAAATGTATTAATGACGATCTTTATTTTAAAGTTTCTTCAAAATTATATGAATTAGAGCCTTCTGCTTTATCTGCTAGTAAAATGGGTAAAATGTGTATTGCAAAAAAAGAATATTCTAAGGCAATTGAATATTGTAATGAATCTGTAGAGCTTGAAGAAGAAACTAATCTTAAATCAAAATATTTTTTAATTTTAGCTGACGCTTACAGGAATTCCTCATCTTATACTTTAGCAAGGAATGCGGTTTATAAATCTTTAGAATTAAAAAAAGGATGGGGAGAAGCCTATATTAGCCTTGGAAACATTTATGTTGCTGCTGCAACTTCTTGCGGAAATAGTTTTGAGCAAAAAACTGTTTATTGGGTTGCAGTAGATGCTTTTAGAATGGCCTCAAAAGACGACGAGGTTGCAGACAGAGCAAGGAAAAGTATTAATACTTACTCTAAGTATTTTCCTTCAACAGAAGAATGTTTTTTTAACAATGTAAACAAAGAAGATACTTTCAAAGTATCATGTTGGATTAATCAATCTACAAAAGTTCGTGCAAACGATTAACAAGTTTTATTTACTAGTTTTAATTTTATTTATTAGTTGTCAAAATAATACTAGTGATATTCAAGAGTTTGTCGAGCAAGAATTTCCTGTAGAAATAATAGAAGATGCTGAGTTGATTCACACTGAATTTGGAAAAATTAAAGTTAAAATATCGGCAAAAAAAATAGAAAGATTTATTAACTCAAATCCTAGATTAGTGTTTACTGACAGTATTGTAGTAATATTTTTTGACAGGAATTCTGATACTCTTTCTAATCTACAAGCTAATAAAGCACTTATTAATGAAACTGAAAATTTAATGCATGTAAGTGATAATGTTATACTTATTTCAAGTAATGGAAATAAGCTTGAGACTAATCATTTAAGTTGGGACGAGAAAAAAGAAAAGATTTTTACTGAAGAAAATGTAATTATAACTACAGATAAAGAAGTTATTAACGCGCAGGGTTTTGTTTCAGATCCAGATTTTATTGAATACAGCTTACATAAAGTTAATGGTGTTTTGTCTTTTAATAACTAAGATTATTTTGTTACTTTGATAAATATGTATTTACTTTTTGCAATTATCACACTTTTATTATCTGCTTTTTTTTCAGGTGTTGAAATAGCATTTATTTCTTCAAATAAATTACAGCTTGAACTTGATAGAAGTACAGGCAAGTTTCCTTCAAAAATTATATCGTACTTCACTAAAAATGAGTCTGATTTTATCACAACAATGTTGGTAGGGAATAACATTGCTTTAGTTATTTATGGTATCATTATGACTAAGATACTTACTCCGTATCTTCTTATATATTTTGCTAGTTCTTATGTGATTTTATTTGTTCAAACTTTAGTAACTACAGTTATTATTTTAGTTACAGCAGAGTTTTTACCAAAAGCTATTTTTAAAATTTACCCAAATAATATTCTTAGAATATTTTCTCTGCCAATTTTTTTCTTTTTTATTCTTTTTAGACCATTCGGTCTTTTATTTTTTAATCTTTCAAAGTTTTTTATTCAAATATTTTTAAGACACAAATTAACTGAAGATCGTCATTTCTTTGGCAGGATAGATTTAGATGAATATCTGAGTAGTCTTAAAACTAATCAACATGTTGAAGATGTTGTAGAAGTAGAGATGCTTCAGAATGCATTAGAATTATCTAGTAAAAAACTTAGAGAATGTATGATACCAAGAACGGAAATTATTGCGCTTGATATTAAATCATCAATAAATACATTAAAAGAAAAATTTATTGAAACAAAATTATCCAAAATTATAATTTTCAAAAAAAATATTGATAATGTTATTGGTTATGTTCATTCATCAGACCTTTTTAAAAACCCACATAATATTAAATCTATTTTATTACCTATTCCTTTTGTACCCGAAAGTATGCTGGCTATGCAGCTTTTAAATGATTTTATTGAAAATGATAAAGGTATAGCCTTAGTTGTGGATGAATTTGGAGGTACTTCTGGTATGCTTACAATAGAAGACGTAACTGAAGAAATTGTTGGAGAAATAAATGATGAACATGATTTAGATGTTACAAAAATTGAAATAATTAATAAAAGTGAATTTATTATTCCTGCTAGACTAGAAGTTGAATTAGTAAATAAAGAATGCTCTATAAATCTTCCTGATTCTGAAGAATATGAGACTATTGCGGGTTTAGTTTTAAATTTTCTTGAAGATATTCCAAGCAAAGGTGACATTATAGAGCTTGATGATTATACTCTTAAAATTCAAGAGGTAGACGATAGAAGTATTTTGTCTGTTTTGTTAGTCAAAAAGTACTAGTTTTTTTAAGTTTTTATTTCTGAAATAACAATCGTATATTCGCAATCTTTTAAATAAAATATAGGTCAATGGGAACACTAGGAAAAATTCGAAATAGATCAGGTTTGCTGCTTACAGTAATTGGTTTTGCAATGTTAGCTTTTATACTTGGAGATTTTATGCAGTCTAAGAGATCAGGAGGTTCAAGCACTCCTCATGTTGGTGAAATACTGGGTGAGAGTATTTTAATACAGAAGTTTGAAGAGACTGTTGAGCTAGGAAAGGCTAATTGGCAATCACAAAATCAAAATCAAATATTAAGTCAAACAATTTTGGGTCAAATTAGAAATCAGGCTTGGGATCAGCTATCTCGAGAAATGATAATGGATAATCAATACAATATTTTAGGTCTTTCTGTTTCTGACGAAGAATGGATTGAAAGAATATCTGGGGTGAACGTACACCCTGATATTAGTCAAATACAATCTTTCCAAGATCCTAATACTGGACAATTTGATAGAACAAAAGTACTTGGCTATCTACAACAAATCGAACAAGATCCTTCTGGAGAATCAGTTGATAGATGGATAGATTTTCAAAAATACTTAATTAATTCAATTTTAAATGAAAAATATAATAAGTTAATTGAGAAAGGTTCTTATGTTAATTCATTAGAAGCGAAAAACTCATTTAATGAAGGAGTCCAGAATATTACATTTAATTATCTTTCAGTCCCTTTTAATGTGATTAATGACAGTACAGTTTTAGTTTCTGATAAGGAAATTAAAAAATATTATAATTCTAATAAAGAAGATTTCAAACAAGACCCTACAAGAGATGTTGAATTTATTTCATTTAATGTTGTTGCTTCTATTGAAGATGATATTGAAACAAAAAATTCAATCTCTAGTCTAGTAGATGATTTTACCGCTTATGATGACTATAGTTTAATAGTCAAAAGAAATACTGATAATCAAAGAGCAAAATTTTCTTATTTAAAAGAATCTGAATTGAAAAATGATTCTGCTTTTGCACTTTTGCTTAAAAGTAAAAAGGGGACTGTTATTGGTCCTTATAAGCCAGATGTTAGTGTTTATAGAATAGCGAAGCTTGTAGATGTAATGAATCGCCCTGATTCTGTTGAGGCTAGACATATTCTAATTACTCCAACTAATGAAATGAGTATTGATTCAGTTAATTTAAGAATTACTTCACTTAAAGAATTAATTAAAAAAGGAGCAGACTTCTCAAAGCTTGCAGAGTTAAATTCAGTTGACCAACAAAGTGCTAAAGTTGGGGGTGAACTTGGTTGGTTTGAAGAAGGAGTTATGCTTGAAGAATTTAATGATATTTGTTTTACTGCAAAAAAATCTGAATTAAATATTGTAACGACACAATTTGGTGTTCATTTAGTCCAAGTGATTTCTAAAAGTAGATCAGCAAAGAAATATAAAGTAGTTTACATTGATAGAAATATTGAGCCAAGCACTGATACATATAATGAGTATTATACAAAAGCGGCTCAAATTGTAAATAGTGTCGTTAATGATGGTCTATCATTTGATTCTGTTATTCAAAAAGAAAATTTAGTAAAAAGAAGTGATGTAAAGTTAACTGCTGATAAGGCTAATGTTGCAGGAATACCAAATTCTAGAGAAATGGTTAAATGGCTAAATAAAGCAAATCTAAATGAATTAAGTAATGTTTTTGAATTTGAAAATTCTTACGTGGTTGCTTTATTGACAAATATTAATGAGGAGGGTTTTCGATCAATTGAAGATTCTGAAAATAGAATAATAGCTAGCGTTAGAAAAGAAAAAAAATCAGAAATAATAATAGATAGATTAAATCAGTTTACTAATCTAGATGAAATGGGTAATGAATTTAGCTTATCACCTGTAAAAAATCAGAATACTAAATTATCTAATTTAACTATACAAGAACTAGGATATGCTGCTGATTTAGTAGGAACATCTTTTGGATTAGAACCTAATAGTATTTCCGCTCCTTTTATGAGCAGGAATTCTGTTTTAGTTGTCGAAACACTTAGCAGAGATGACTACAGAGATGAAGGTGACTTTTCAAATGAACAAAAAGCGTTGACTGATAAAACAAAGAGTTATAATTCAAATGCTGCATTTAATACTCTAAAGACTGAAGCTAATATTCAAGACAATAGATCTGAAGTTTACTAATTTATCTTAAAATTTGTAATCTGTAAGAATCTAGGTTTAGAAATATAAATAGTAGAATTGTAAAGCCAAGCAAGGAAGAGCCACCATAGCTTACAAAAGGAAGAGGTATTCCAATAACCGGTATTAGGCCTATGGTCATTCCAAGGTTTATTACAAAATGAGCAAACAAAATACAGGCCACACTATAACCATAGATTCGACTAAAATTAGACCTTTGTCTTTCAGATAAAAATATTAGCCTTATAACTAATCCCATAAAGGTGATTATAAAAAATAAGCTTCCAATAAATCCCCACTCTTCTCCAATTGTACAAAAAATAAAATCTGTACTTTGCTCTGGAACAAAATCAAATCTTGTTTGTGTTCCATTTAAAAATCCTTTTCCAGAAAAACCACCTGAACCAATTGCTATCTTTGATTGAATGAGATTATAGCCAGCCCCATAAGGATCAACATCTTTCCCTAGCAGCACATTTATTCTTTTACTTTGATGAGGTGGTAGAATATTATTGAATATGTAGTTTACGCTAAAAATAAAGAATAACGATAAAAGCCATCCAATCATGATCATAATTATATCTTTTTTATTCTTTCTTAAAAAAAAGAGAATAGCTAGAGTTATTACTGTGAAAATTAAGCTAAGAATAATTTTATCAATTAATAATGTTAGTATAAAAAGAATTCCAATTATCAGAACAAATATTAGAATATTTGCAGATAATCCTTCTCTGTATAGGACTAAAATAAAAGAACTATAAACTAATGCTGTTCCTGTATCATTTTGGAGTATTATTAATAAAAATGGAACTAGTATTAATAGATATGAAACAATCTTAGTTTGAATTTTTTTATTTTTTATATGTTGCATATTAAAATATTTAGCTAAAGCCAGTGCGGTTGCAAATTTCGCAAATTCCGATGGTTGAAATTTAAAGCTGCCAATTTCAAACCATGATGTTGCCCCGCTGGTTACACTACCAATAATTAATAAAATTATTAGTGCAAAAATTATAATACCATAAAAAATATAAGCAAGTGAATAGAAAAATTTCCAATCAATTATTAAAATTAAAAATGCAATGAACATAGAGAAAAAAATGAAAAATAGTTGTTTTCCATACCTACTTGAAAAATCTATTATAAAATTTGTATCATCATTAAATTGTGATGCATAAATATTTAACCATCCAAATCCAATTAATAAAATGTATAGAATTATAGAAGCTGAATCAATATTTGCAAAAATATTTTTAGCTTTTCTCATTTTTTTGTAATTAGATTTCCATTAATAATAAATTCTTCTAGTAATTTATTTGTTTCAATATTTAAGTATTTTTCAATCATAAGAGATGATATTGGAGCTGCCCATTTAGAGCCCCAACCACCATTTTCTATATATACAGCGATGGCTATTTTAGGATTTTCTTTAGGTGCAAAAGCTATAAAAATTGAATGATCTTCTCCATGCGGATTTTGAGCTGTTCCTGTTTTTCCACAAATTTCTATTTTATTATTAAATACATTGTGAGCTGTTCCTTTTGGGTTTTTGACCACTTGCTCCATTCCCTCAATAATTATTTCAAAATTTTTCTCACTAATTGTTGTGTATTTTTTCTCTCTGTACAATGAATCTATATTTTCTTCTTTTTCAATATTTTTAACAATATGAGGTGTGTAATAATATCCTCTATTTGCTATAATTGCTGTAATATTTGCCATTTGTATTGGGGTAAGAAGTAGTTCTCCTTGACCAATTGCCATTGATATAATAGTTGATGCATTCCAGTATTTCCTACCATAGTATTTATCAAAGTATTCTTTTTCAGGAAGCATACCATTCGTGCCAGTTACAAAGTCATTATTCATCCATTCACCTATTCCAAAGCTGCTCAAATGATTTCTCCATCTGTCATATGCTTCTTGGGTACTATTAAATTTTTTAAACGTTTCGGTAAAAGCTTTGCAAAAATATGCATTGCATGAAATTTCAATTGCCTTGTTTAATTTTGTGTTTTTTTCGTGTGGATGACATCCTACTTTTTTTCCTTTTTCATATTCAAAACCATCAAGACAGGAATATCTTGTGTTTTTTGTTATAACATTTTCTTCTAAAGCTATTAATCCATTTAAAATTTTAAAAGTTGATCCCGGTGGATATTGGCCTGTTAACGCTCGATTAACAAGTGGTTTATTTTTATCTAAAACTAATTTATTATATTCCTTGGATCTTGATCTTCCGCTTAAAATGTTTGGATTGTACGTGGGGGCAGAAATAAGACTTAGAATCTCACCAGTATTTGGCTCTATTGCAACTATAGCTCCAATTTTATTTTGCATTAATTTTTCTCCATATTCTTGAAGATTAATATCAATTGTTGAAATAATTGTATTTCCTCTTATTGGAAGAGTATCAAATTTTCCATCGTTAAACTTCCCTTGTTTTCTATTATGTACATCCACTAAGGTGATTCCCATTCCCTTTTGACCTCTTAGTTCTTTTTCATACCCTCCTTCAATTCCTTGTAGCCCAGCTAAGTCACCATTATTATAATAATTATCTTCTTTGATTTTTTTTGTGTTAACTTCACCAAGATATCCTAGTAAATGAGCACCAGAATTTGTTGCATACTTTCGAGTGTTAATAGTTTGCAAGAAAAAACCTGGAAATTGAAATAATTTCTCTTGAAGGCCACTTGCTTGAATTAAATTAATCTGTTTTTGAAATATACTTTCTTTATATTTTGAATAGTTAGATGCATTAATTATTTTATCTCTAAAATCCTGCAAATTGATATCTATCATTTTGCAAAGATTTAGTGTGTCCATTTCTTTAGTTTCTCTAGGTATAACCATTAGGTTATATGATGGGGAGTTAGAAACGATTAAGTTACTGTCTCTGTCAAGAATTAAGCCTCTTACAGGGTTAAGTATATCATACCTAAACGCATTATTTTTTGCGGAGAATTTATATTTATCATTTACTATTTGAATTCTAAATAACTGAATAATAAATATGCAAGAAACTAATGTAAATATTGCTATTACTATGCTACTACGTTTCTTGTATTTATTCATTTCTTAAAAAAGAATAGTTGTGTAATTGAAATTAAGATTGTTGTTGTAATTACACTCAGTAAGATTTTAAAAAGCATCTTAAATTCTAGATTTAGATGTTCAAGGAAAAATAATGTACTTAAGTGAATTAAAGTTATTAAAAATGTATAAGTTAAAAATGATTTTACTCCAATTTTTTGCATTATAAGTTCATCACCTTGCTCAACTATATTATGAGGAATAGTAATTTTTGCAATTGAATTTTTACAAAAAGCAATTAACACTGAAGCAAATGAATGCATTCCCAATGTTCCTGAAAATATATCAATACTGAATCCAAGAAAAAAAGCATAGATTATTAAAAACCATTTTGGTGTTTTATAAGGTAGTACAATTATTAGTATTATGTATAGATATGGGTTTATATAAGAAAGAAATAGTATTTCATTTAGTATTAATATTTGTATTAATGTATAAACAGGTATTTGAATAATGTATTTAATTAAATCTCTAGTCATTTTTTATTTTTTCTAGATTTAATTGTTCAAAAGAATCTACTGACTCAATTATATAAACTGAGTTTAATTTATTAAAATCTATAAATAAATCTATGATTATATTGTAATGACCAGTTTCAGAATTTGCTTTAAAAGAATTTATTGTCCCAATATCAATTCCCTTTGGGAAAATTGTGCTAAACCCATTTGTGCTAATTGTATCATCACGGTTTATGTTTACATGATTTGGTATGCTTTCCAGGCTTGCTCTCCTATAATCAAATCCATTCCATTTTAGTGATCCTGCATTATTTTGTTTGTTAAGTTTGACACTTATTGAGGAGTTCTTGTTTAGAATTGACATGGCTAGTGAAAATTTATTAGAAACAGAATGAACGATTCCCACAACTCCATTTAATGTTATTAATCCCATTCCTTCACTAACACCATGAAAACTTCCTTTGTTAAGTGTAATGAAGTTATTTCTTTTACTAACAGTATTATTTATTACTTGTGATGATATAAAATCAAATTCTTTTTTTTCATTAATAATTGTTTTACTTTCTACCGAATTTATTAATGTAAGAAGTTTGGCATTTTCATTTGCCAGATATGTATTTACTTCTTTTAATTGAAAATAATCCTTTATATTTTGAGATATTGAATATATAAAGCCAGTATATTCGTTTGTTTTTTTAATTATCCTATAATTCTGATAACTATTATTATTAATAATTAGAGTAAGTGAAATTGATTGAAATATTAAAAAAAGAAGAAGAAAATGATACATTCTAATAAAACGTATGAGATTCTGCATGAATTACTTTTATCTAATTAGGAATGTATAGCTTTCAGTATTTTTAAGTGCAATTCCAGTTCCTCTAGCTACTGCTCTTAATGGATCTTCTGCTACGTAAACTGGAAGTTTAGTTTTTTTAGAAATCCTTTTGTCTAAGCCTCTAAGCATCGACCCTCCGCCAGTTAAGTAAAGCCCTTCATTGTAAATATCTGCTGAAAGTGCTGGTGGTGTTTGAAATAAAGCGCTCATCACTGCTTCTTCAATTTGTTCAATTGAATTATTTAAAGATCCTGCAATCTCTTTGTACGTCACAATAATCTCTTTTGGAATACCACTCATCAAATCTCTTCCATGTACTGCATAATTTGGAGGTGGATCATCTAATTCAGTTAAAGCTGAGCCCACGTTTATTTTAATTTGTTCAGCCATAATATCTCCAACTGCAATATTATGTCTGGTTTTCATATAGTTTTTAATATTATCTGTGAATTCATCACCGGCAACTCTTATAGATTTATCGCATACAATTCCACCTAGAGAAATTACAGCAATTTCAGTCGTTCCTCCGCCAATATCTATAACCATGTTTCCTTTAGGTTCTAGCACATCAATTCCAATACCTATTGCAGCAGCCATTGGCTCATGAATTAGCCAAACATCTTTTGCTCCTGCGTGCTCTGCAGAGTCAACAACTGCTCTTTTCTCCACCTCTGTAACTCCAGAAGGTATACAAACTACCATTTTTAATGAAGGGGTGAAGAATGATCTTTTCCACGGTATCATTTTTATGAAACCCCGTATCATTTGCTCGGATGATTGAAAGTCTGCAATAACACCATCTTTTAATGGTCTCAATGTCTCAATATTTTTATGAGCTTTACCATGCATTTGCTGCGCTTTTTTCCCAATTGCAATTACTTCTCCTGTACGCACATTTTTAGCTACTATTGATGGCTCATCTACTACAACTTTGTCATTGTGAATTATTAAGGTATTAGCAGTTCCAAGGTCAATGGCAATTGCTTCTTGCATAAAATCAAAAAATCCCATAGTTATATATTTTTTTAATGTTTAAAATGTCTTGTTTTTGTCATTATCATAGACATACTGTTTTGGTCGCAATACTCTATTGATAGATTATCTTTTATTGATCCTCCAGGCTGAATAACTGAGGATATACCAGCTTTATCAGCAAGCTTTACACAATCTGGGAATGGAAAAAAAGCATCTGAAGCCATTACTGACCCTGCAAGGTCTAAGTTAAATGATTTTGCTTTTTCAACTGCTTGTTTTAATGCATCAACTCGTGATGTTTGCCCGACTCCACTTGATATTAATTGTTTGTTTTTAGCAAAAACAATTGTATTAGATTTTGTGTGTTTACAAACTTTTGAGGCGAATATTAAATCTTCAATCTCTAATTCTGTTGGGTTTTTTACAGTAACCGTTTCCATAATTACTTTACTATCTGTAATCATGTCTTTTGATTGGAACAGTACCCCGTTTAAAGCTGTTCGATATTGCTGTTTAGGTAAAGTTAATTTTTTTTGTTTTAAAAGAACTCTTTTTTTCTTCATTTTTAACAACTCAATACTTTCTTTACTAAAGCTTGGTGCAATTAAAACTTCATAAAATAGTTTGTTTATTTCTTGAGCTGTTTCAAGATCTATTTCTTTATTAGTTATTAAAACGCCACCAAATGCTGACACAGGGTCTCCCATTAGAGCATCTTTATATGCATCAATTAAATTTTTTCTACTTGCTACTCCGCAGGCATTGTTGTGTTTTAAAACAATAAATGTAGTTTCATTAAATTCAGAAATTAAATTTACTGCGGCATCAACATCTAGTAAATTGTTATATGACAATTCTTTGCCAGATATTTGTTCAAACATTTCATCAATATCTCCAAAAAATATTCCTTTTTGATGCGGGTTTTCTCCGTATCTTAATTCTTTGTTTTTAGTAAAACTCTCTTTAAAAACTGTTGGTTCATTACTTAAATAATTAAATATTGCCGTGTCATAATGAGATGAAATATTAAAAGCTTCACCAGCAAACTCTCTTCTTAATTCAATTGAAGTTGCATTACCTTGGTTTTTAAGGATTTCTATAGTTTTAGAATATTGATTTTTTGAAGAAACTACTAAAACATCATTAAAGTTTTTTGCTGCAGCTCTTATTAATGAAATACCTCCAATATCTATTTTTTCAATAATTTCTTCATGTGAATTATCTTCTTGAACAGTTTTTTCAAAAGGGTATAAATCAACAACAACTAAATCAAATTGTTCAATTTGATATTCCTGTAACTCTCTTTGATCACTTTCATTATCTCTTCTTGAGAGTATTCCGCCAAATACATTAGGATGTAATGTTTTAACTCTCCCTCCTAAGATTGAAGGAAAGCCTGTTGTGTCTTCAACTTTATTAACCTTAATGTTTAAATTTGATATATACTTTTCTGTACCTCCAGTAGAGTAGATGTTGATGTTTAGCTCATTTAGTTTCTTAACAAGCGTGTCTAATCCGTCTTTGTTAAAAACAGATATTAAAGCATTTTTAATTTGTTTAGGTTGATTCATTTGAATGAAAGTATTATATGCAATTTTACCCAAATCAAATATAAAAATCAAGCCATTTCTTTCTTATTAAATTTTTTGTTAATAACTTCGCTTAGTTGTTGAAATAGTCCTTTGATCTATTCATTTAAGACTTTTTTAAATATCGTTAATAATTCATTTAAGCTTAAGATATTATCATATTGAAGACATACTTTTTCTTTAATTTCTTTTATTTTAATTTTATCCTGATTCATTTTAACATAATCAAGAATTTTTGTAAATGAACTTGATTGATAATAATTTGTATTTTGATTATGAGGTAAATATGCTCTTAAATTATTATTCTTTAATACAATTCTTTCAAAGCCTAATTCTTTAGCTTTCCATTTGACATTTAATAATTTAAAAATATTAAATATATTTTTCGGCAAAGCTCCAAATCTATCAACTAAATTATTCTTGAAGATTTCTAATTCTTCATCATTCTTAATATCATTTAGTGCTTTATATAATGCAATTCTTTCTTCAATATTTATAACATAAGATTCAGGTATCTGAATTTCTAAATCTGTATCAATTTGACAATCTTTAATTTTAAATTCACTTTTTGGTTCTTTAAATAAATTTTTAAATTTCTCTTCTTTGAGTTCTTCAACAGCTTCAGCGAGAATTCTTTGATACATTTCAAAGCCAATTTCATTTATAAAACCGCTTTGATCTCCGCCTAAAAGATCACCTGCTCCTCGAATATCAAGATCTCTCATGGCTATTTTAAAACCACTTCCTATATTAGAGAATTGTTCTAATGCGTTTAGTCTTCTTCTTGAATCTTCCGAAATATGATTTAGTGGAGGGCTTATCAAAAAACAAAAGGCTTGTTTATCACTTCTTCCAACACGACCTCTCATTTGGTGTAGATCGCTTAAGCCAAAATTCTGAGCGTTATTAATAATAATAGTATTTGCATTTGGAATATCAACACCATTTTCTATTATAGTAGTTGAAACTAATACATCAAATTGACCTTCAATAAAATCAATCATTAAACTTTCAATTTTATTGCCAGGCATTTGTCCATGACCAATTTTGATTTTTGCATCAGGGCAAATTCTTTGAATAAAGCCTGCTATTTCATTTATGTTTTCTACTCTATTATGAACAAAAAATACTTGTCCATTTCTATTGATTTCATATTTAATAGCATCTCTTATTTTTTCTTCATTAAATCCAATTATATTTGTTTGAATACTTTGTCTATTTGGTGGAGGTGTGTTTATGATAGACAAATCTCTTGCTCCTAAAAGTGAGAATTGTAATGTTCTTGGAATAGGTGTTGCTGTTAATGTCAAGGAATCAACATTTGTTTTAAATGCTTTTAGCTTATCTTTGATATTAACTCCAAATTTTTGTTCCTCATCAACTATCAGTAAACCAAGATCTTTAAAATGTACATCTTTCCCAACTATTCTGTGAGTTCCAATGATAACATCAATACCTCCATTTTGGATTTTTTTAAGAATCTCATTTTGTTCCGATTTTGTTCTAAATCTATTTAGGTAATCAACATTACATGGAAGTTTTGCTAGTCTTTTTTTAAATGTTTTATAATGTTGAAGAGCTAAAATAGTTGTTGGAACTAAAATAGCAACCTGTTTGTTATCTGCTACTGCTTTAAAAGCAGCTCTTATTGCTATTTCTGTTTTACCAAACCCTACATCGCCACATACTAAGCGATCCATTGGCATAATTTTTTCCATATCTTCTTTTATTGCTAAAGTTGCTTTAGATTGATCAGGAGTATCTTCAAACATAAATGATGCTTCTAATTCTTGTTGAAGATATGTGTCTGGTGAAAATTGAAACCCTTCTTGTGATTTTCTTTTTGCATAAAGCTTTATTAGGTTAAATGCTATCTCTTTAACTCTATTTTTAGTTTTTTGTTTACTTTTATTCCAAGTAGGCGTTCCTAATTGATGCATTTTTGGAGAAGATCCTTCTTTTGCTGAGAACTTAGCTATTTTATGTAAAGCATGAATACTAATGTATAGTATGTCACCACCTCTATAGCTTAATTTTATAACTTCTTGAGTTTGATTATTATTGGAGATTTTATGTAGGCCATTAAATTGACCAATTCCATGATCAATATGTGTAATATAATCTCCTATTTTTAAACTAGTAAGTTGTTTTATAGTGATTGCTTGCTTGTCACTAAATTTTGTTTTTGATTTAAAACGATGGTGTCTGTCAAAGATCTGATGATCTGTATAAATAGCAACTTTATTATCATAATCAATAAAACCTTCATGTAACAAGATTTGATAATATTCTATTTTTATTTTTTGATCCTTATCCATTAATATATTTTTAATCCTTTCTTCTTGCTCTTCAGACGAACAAAGGATTATATTGCGAATATTATTTGTTTGATTCTTTTGTAAATCCATTAATAATATATCAATATTTTTATTAAATGGAATCAGAGGAGAACATTCCCTAATTATAACATTTTCCTTGTTTTCAGGTGCAGACATTTTAATGATAGTTTTATTAACTAGAGAATTGTTAAATGTTATACTATTACTAAATAGATATGATGGGTTTTGTTTGAAAATAGTAGATTTTTTTTCAAGATTTGAAAAAATTTCTTCTGTTTTTGTAAAATTATCATCTAGAGAAGTTAGAGTGTAGTTAAGATTTTTAATCCAAATATTTGAATCTTCTGTAAAATATTCAAGAAAACAAACTTGATTATTTTGAATATATTTTGCTTCTGTATTTGGAATTATTTTTACTTTATTTTCTAATTTGATAGATAATTGACTGTTCACACTAAATGTTCTTAGAGACTCAATTTCATCTCCAATTAATTCAATTCTAATAGGGTGTTCACTTGCATATGAAAAAATATCAATTATACCACCCCTTACTGAAAATTGTCCAGGATCAGTTACAAAATTTGTTGATTTGAAATTTAAATTAATTAGATTTTTCTCAAATTCTTCAGCTTCTAATCTTTGATTTACTTTTAATGATATTGTTTGCTTTCTTAATTCTTTTTTACTTATCACTTTCTCAAATAATGCTTCAGAATATGTGATTACAATTGTATTTTTTTTACTATTTAATTTATTTAAAACCTCAGCTCTTTGCAGAACATTAGTGTTTTCTGTTTCTTCAATTTGATATGGTCTTCTATAGGATGCGGGATAAAAGAATACTTCTTTTTTTGAGATTTTTTCTAAATCATTTATAAAGTATGAGGCTTCTTCTTTGTCACTAAAAATAAAAAGATTATTTTTTTTTGAATCCTCTATAATATTTATGAAATCTATAGCTAGTGAAGAGCCAATACTGCCACTATAAAAAATTGAAGGAGTATTATTGTCTAAAAGTTTTTTAAGTCTCTTTAGGCTTACAGATTCTGTAAAAAAATCTAATAATTTTTCTAACAAACTATATGCTATTTATTTCCTGAATCATTTTTTGATACCATAATTTTTTAGTGTCAAATACTTTGCCACCTTTAATTCTTGGGAATTCTATACAAGATAGTAAGTCATTATTGTCTTCATCCCAGCCAATAACTCCACTTTTTCCATTAACGGCACATTCTACAGCTTTATCAGCGCAATCAAAGATTAAATTTAAATCTTTTTCATTTGCTTTAGCAGATCTACTGAAGTAGCCACTTTTTTGAACAAGTACTTTTTTTGCATTAAGTCTATTTGATAGTTCTTTTGCAAACCATTTGCCAGGATTTATTTCATCTAATCTAACATGTCCAAATGCATCTCTTGGAATTTTCTCACCAGTCTTTTGCATTTCTTCAACTATTGTGTCAATTCCAGCTCCTTCGCTTAAGAAAATGTTAACACAATCATATTCGTCCATAATTTTATTTAACCTTTCAGCTTCTTTATCAAGATTTATTTCTTCTTCTGGGATCAAAATTAAATGTACTTCCCATTTATTTTTATTTAGACCGATTTCATCAAGAAAGTTAAATTTCTCTAGTCTTTGCCTATACTCATATGCAGTAGCTGCGGTTAGCCAACCACAATTTCTGCCCATTACCTCATGAACAATTAATTGTCTATTGCTAGTTGTATTTTCATTCACTATATTTTCAAAAAATATTGCTCCTTGTTCGGCAGCTGTCCATGCTCCAAGTGTTTGTTTTATTGGAAAGACATCGTTATCAATAGTTTTAGGCAAGCCAACAACTGTTAAAGAATAGTTATTTTCTTTTAGATATTTAGAGAGATCAGCTGCAGTTGTATTTGTATCATCCCCTCCAATTGTATGTAAAATTGTAACATTATCTTTAATAAGTTGTTTCGCAGCTATTTCAAGAGGGTTTTCTCCTTCTTTTATGTATCCTTTTTTAATACAATCTTCAATATTAGTTAGCTTTACTCTACTATTACCAAGCGGGCTTCCTCCAAATTCATAGAAATTAGAGATTTTTGATTTAAGTGATTTAGGAAATTTTAAAATATTTCCCTCTAGTAATCCTTTATATCCATTTTTATATCCAATAATTTCAGAAGTTGGATATTTCTTTATATAGTTTTCAGTTAACCTTCCAATTGAGGCTGAAAGGCAAGGTGCTATACCGCCAGAAGTTAAAAATGCAATTTTCATATACTGCAAATATCTAATATTTTCATTAATTATTTAATAAAACTATTAGTAACTTTGTTTTAGTAAAAACTTAATTTTTATGAAAGAAATTTTAAAATTTGGAGGTGCGTCTATTAAAGATGCTAAATCAATTACAGCTGTCTCTAAAATTATAAAAGACTATCCAAATCATAATATTGTTATTGTATTCTCAGCAATTGCTACTGTGACAAACCTTTTAGAGGGTTTAGTTGAAGCATATCACAGAAAAGATGATGATGTTGTTATTAAATTTAATGAAATTAAATCTTTGCATATTTCAATATCAAAAAACCTTTTTGAACAAGAACATTTTATTTTTGATATTATAAATAATTTATTTGTTGAAATAGAATGGGCGTTAGAGGAGGAGCCTAATCAAATGTATTCATATGATTATGATCAAATTGTATCTGTTGGGGAGTTACTTTCATCTCATATAATGAGTGAGTATTTAAAAATAGATGGATTTAAAAATGAATTAATTGATATTAGAGATATTTTTAAATCTGACAATAATTATCAAAATGCTAATATTGATTGGGCTTTAACTAAAGAAATATGTAAACAAAAAATTAAAAATATTCCTGTCGTTACTCAAGGTTTTTTAGCGTGTTCTTCTGAGAATTTTACAACAACTTTGGGTAGAGAAGGGTCTGATTATAGCGCTGCTATACTGGGTAATGTTTTAAATGCAGAAAGAGTAGTAATTTGGAAGGACGTAAATGGAGTTTTGAATTCAGATCCAAGGCACTTTAGTGATTCAAAGCTTTTAGATGAATTATCATTTTCTGAAGCAATAGAACTCGCTTATTATGGAGCTAAAGTGATTCATCCTAAAACAATTCAACCCTTGCAGGTAAAAAATATTCCATTACAAGTTAGATCATTTATTAATCTTGAAAATCCAGGCACAATCATTAATGATTGTAAAATCACTTACGATATGCCATCTTATATTGTTAAAGAAAAGCAAATTTTAGTTTCAATTTCTGATAAAAAATTATCATTCATTGTTGAGGAGCATTTGAGTTATATTTTTTCTTTGTTAGATAAGTATAATTTATCTGTCAATTTAATGCAAAACTCTGCAGTTAGTTTTTCATTATGTATTGATAATTCAAAAAATAGTGTCAAATTTTTAAATGAATTAAGAAACAAATTTGATGTTTTGTATAATTCTAACTTGGTTCTTTACACAATAAGACATTATAATAATCAATCTCTCTCTAGTTTTATTAAAAATAAAAAAATTATTCTTGAACAAAAAAGCAGAAATACTGTTCAATTGATTACTGAATAATTTTTTCTTTTGTTGTGTGTTTATAATTGTATATTTGCTCTAAAATTTTATTTTGACTACAACACATTCTTTTCATATACCTGTCATGGGCACGGCATTTACTGCTGATACCCCTTTGAAAGTTGCTCAATATGGTATCGATTCAGTAATTTCTATTGTTGATGATGTTTTATTAGAAAGGTTAAGAAAATTTTATAGTGAAAAAAATAATCTTCCTTACACAGAGATTCATAAATCCTCTGATGATGCAAGAGCCAATAGAATTACATCTTATTTAAATCTAGTAAACGACTTATCACAAGTAAAGTTAAAAGAATTTTCTAATTTATCTAAAGATAAGTTTGAAGAGGTTAAAAAGTATTTTGATATTCTACCTGAGAGTTCAAGCCTTAAAAAAGATTTTTATGAAATTATAAACAATAATTTCAAATTTGATGATCTTCGAGAATGGCTTGTGAAAAATCTGTCATTAGGAAGTATTGATGTTAATATCATGACAAAGGTTGATAAAAAAAATTATTCTAAAAATATTGAATTACCTTCTGAATTTAATGATGCTCATGCTGCTCTAAGAGGTTATGCTCAAAGTGATTTAGCATCTTCGGTTATTTTTTCAGCAGGGATGAATCCAAGATTATATGGTTATATAGGTCAGTTTAATGATTTTTACCCTACACAGACTGGTTACTTAAAAAAGAAAATTGTTTTAAAAGTAAGTGATTATAGATCAGCTGTTATTCAAGGAAAATTTTTAGCAAAAAAAGGATTGTGGGTGTCAGAATATAGAATTGAATCTGGATTAAACTGTGGTGGTCATGCCTTTGCTACTGATGGATTATTAATGGGGCCTATCCTTGCTGAATTTAGAGATAATAGACAAGAATTGATTGATCAAACTTCTGAAGTTTTATTTCAAGCACTAGAAAGAGATGAAAGAATTATGCCAGAAAAAAAATTAGATTTAAAGATTACAGCACAAGGTGGGGTAGGCACTTCTATAGAGCAATCATTTCTCGTTGATTATTACAAGCTTGATTCAATTGGTTGGGGAACGCCTTTCCTGCTTGTTCCTGAAGCAACGACTGTAGATGATAAAACTAGAGAGCAATTAAAAAAAGCAACTGAAAATGATTTATATCTAAGTAATGTTTCTCCGCTTGGTGTCCCATTTAATAACTTAAGGAATAATTCTAAAGATATTGAAAAGTTAGAAAAAATTAATGATGGGAAACCTGGAAGTAATTGCCCAAGAAGATTTTTAGCATTAAGTAGTGAATATGGAGATAAAGGTATTTGTACAGCTTCTCGTCAATTTCAAAAGACAAAGATTAAAGAAATGGATGGAAATTCGTCTATCAATTTTGAGAAAGTTGTTGATAAGACATGTTTGTGTATGGGGCTGGCAGCAGCAGCTGTAGTGAATTATGGTATTGAGAATAGTGAAAGTAAAACAGTTTCTATTTGTCCTGGACCAAATCTTGCATATTTTTCAAAATATATGAGTCTAAAAGAAATATCATCACAGATTTATGGAATGTCAAAAAATTTAGCTCGTTTAGACAGACCTCATATGTTTATGAAAGAATTAGATTTATATATAAATTATATTTCTGATAAATTATTTGAGAGTACAAATGATTTCAATAAAAAGCAAGAAAAATATTTTAATAAATTTTTGAATAATTTAAGCGATGGTATTTTATATTATTCACATCTTTTTGAAGGTGTTCAAACTCAATTCTCACAGTCTAAAGAAAATTTATTTGATGATTTAGAGATTTTTAGAAAAAGACTTACCAAATTAAATAAAAAAGTTGATACTTTAATTTCCAATATATAAATCTGTAATATTTAAAATTTTTTCTGAAACAATATTAGATATCTTTATATTACTTTCTTCAGTCCAGCCAGCAATATGTGGTGTTAGAATAGTTGCTTCAGATTCTAAAATATATTTAAGATCACGATCATTTTTATTTAATAAAATTTTTTCAAAAGAGATTTCTTCATTTTCAATCACGTCTAGGCACACTCCCAATATTTTTTTTTCTTTCAACCCCTTCACAATAGCACTATTTTTCACACACTTTCCTCTTGATGTATTAATTAAATAAAATGGTTTTCTACATTTTTTTATGAAATCGTCATTTATAATATATTTAGTTTCAAGATTTAAAGGTATATGAAGACTGATAATATCTGCGCATTTAAAAATCTCCTCCATTGAGCTTTGAAAGTCGTATTTTTTTAAATATTTGTCATAACACAGAAGCTTTACATCAAAACCTTTAAGTATTCGAGTAAACGCACTTCCATTATTTCCAAAACCAATTATACCAATTGTTTTGCCACTAAGTTCAATCCCTCTATTTTGTTCTCTTTTCCAAATCCCATTCTTAACCTGATTATTTGCAATAGATATTTTATTAAATAAATTTAGAAGTATTGATAATGCATGTTCAGCAACTGCCTGAGCGTTACCAGCTGCTGCATTTAAACATTTTATTCCTTTGCTTTCCGCATACTCTACGTCAATATTCTCCATTCCAGAGCCAGCTCGTGCTATAAACTTTAGATTAGTCCCTTGATCTAAAAAGTCTTTATCAATTTTAAATCTACTTCGAAGTATAATTCCATCATATTTATTAATGATTTTTTTTATATCACTTTTATTAGAAAAATAATTTAGTTCACATTTTACACCATTTTTTTCTAATTTTGAAATTATTGAATTATTAATTATATCAATTATAATTATTTTCATTTATAATATTGTTTCAACATGTTTAGTAATTTTGATAAAATCTTCGACATTCAGTTGTTCAGCTCTTAAGCTTAAAAGTGATTCTACTTTAGAATCTTTTTCGATATTATAAGTTTTTAAAGCGTTTCGTAAGGTTTTCCTTCTTTGGTTAAAGGCAGTCTTTACAACTTGTTTAAATAATTTTTTTGAACATTCTAATTCTTTTCTATTATTTCGATTAAGTTTAATAACGCTTGATTGAATTTTTGGAGGTGGTGTGAAATTTTCAGGAGAAACATCTATACAATTTTCTACATTATAAAAGACCTGAATTAAAACGCTTAAAATCCCTCTTTCTCGGCCTTTTAGCGCAATAATTCTATCTGCAACTTCTTTCTGAAACATGCCAACTAATTCCTCAATTTTTTCATAATGATCCCATACTCGAAATAAAATTTGAGATGAAATATAATAGGGAAAATTTCCAATAATAGAAATATTTGATTTGAAATTCTTTTTTAAATCAAATTTTAAAAAATCTCCTTCAATTATATTTTCCTTAAAATCGGGATACTTATTCTTAAGATACGTAATAGATTCTTTGTCAATCTCAATAACTTTAAAATTAATATTTACATTCATCAGAAATTTAGTTAATACACCCATTCCCGGTCCTATTTCTAATATTTGAAAATCTTTATTAAATGATAAAAGTTCAGTAATATCTTTGGCAAGTTGATCGTTGTTTATAAAGTGTTGGCCGAGGTGTTTTTTTGCTTTAACTAGCGGCATCTATTATTTCTTTAATCTTTTAAAAAGTTTTGATGCAAATACAAAATCATTAAGTTCTTTATTTTCTGTATTCATTAATTCTTCTTTTGTCCCCTGCCAGCTTAGCTTTCCTTTAAAAAGGTATGCAATGCGCTCTCCAATTTCCATAACTGAGTTCATATCATGAGTATTAACAATTGTAGTAATATTACTTTCAATTGTTATTTCCTGAATAAGATTATCAATTATAATAGCAGTTTTTGGGTCTAGTCCAGAATTTGGCTCATCACACAGTAAATATTTTGGATTCATCACTATAGCTCTTGCAATTGACACTCTTTTTGTCATTCCTCCACTTAATTCACTTGGGAATAATTTGTTACTATTGATTAAGTTAACTCTTTTAAGACATTCATTTACACGATAAATTTTTTCTTCATTCTCTTGCTCAGTAAACATTGTTAGAGGGAAAAGTATATTTTCTTCTACTGTCATATAATCATATAGCGCTCCCTTTTGAAATAGCATGCCAATTTCTTGTCTTAACTTTCTTTTCTCTTTAATATTTAAATTATGAAAGTCTCTACCATCAAATAAAACTTGCCCGCTATCAATTTCATTTAGACCAATTAATGATCTCAATAAAGTTGTTTTTCCTGAACCACTTTCGCCAATTATTAAATTTGTCTTACCTCTCTCAAATAGATGTGATACATTATCAAGAACTAAATTTTCAGAAAATGATTTGCTGATTTCTTTAATTTCTATCATGCTAGTAATAAATCAGTTAATAAAAAGTTAAATAATAAAATAATAATACTGGAATATACAACAGCCCTTGTACTTGCTGTGCCCACTTCCAAAGCGCCACCATTTGTGTAATAGCCAAAGTATGAAGATACTGAAGAGATTATAAAAGCAAAAAAAGTAGTCTTTATGAGGCAATATGTTACGTAGAAAGGATTAAAATCTATTTTGATTCCATATAAGTATGAAGCAGTTGTTATTCCCGTATTTTGGCACCCTACCCACCCACCTACTAAACCAATTGCAATACTTAAAATTATTAAACATGGAAAGAAAAGAAGAGATGCTACAATTTTTGGTAGAATAAGAAATGTAGCAGAATTAACACCCATTATTTCTAAAGCATCAATCTGTTCAGAGACTCTCATTGAGCCAATTTGAGAAGCCATATTTGAGCCGACCTTTCCTGCTAAAATTAAACATAGCATGGTTGGGCAAAATTCAAGGATTAAAGATTCTCTTGTTGCAAAACCAATCAAATATTTTGGGTATAGTGGGCTTTCAAAGTTATAAGCTGTTTGTATGCTGACTACAGCTCCAATAAAAAATGATATAATTGTAACGATTCCAATGGAGTCAATACCAATTTTTTTAAATTCTTGACTAAGTTGATTTATAAAAACACTTCTTTTTTCAGGCATTGAAAACACTTTATTTAATAAAATAAAGTATTTTCCAAGATGTTGAAGTAATTTTTTCATTTGGCTTAAAAGTAAGTATTTTATTTAAATTTGTTATATTATTATGGGTAGACAAAAATATTTTATTTTAATTGTTTTCATGTTTTTATTATTGAGCTCTTGTTCGGTTTTAAAAAAGAATAATTGTGATTGCCCTTCTTTCTCAAATACCAATCAAATTTACTCAAAAAGTATCTAATTTTTAAATTTATGGATAGCTGTAAATATTTGCCATTATTTAGTATTGAAATGATTGAAGATTTAATAAAAGAGATTAAAGTAAATGTTAAAGTTGTAAATTCTAGAAAAACAAAACTTGGAGATTTCAGAGTAATAAATAATCAATTTTACATAACTATTAATAATGATTTAAATCAGTATTCTTTTCTCATAACTCTAGTACATGAACTAGCTCATGCATATACTTTTTTAAAATATAATTCAACAGTATTACCTCATGGAATACAATGGAAAAATAAGTTTAAGACTTTAATCAGTCCTTTTTTACACGCAAAAATTTTTCCTAATGAAATAATATCTGTATTAAATCAACATATGGAAAATCCTAAAGCCTCTAGCTGTACAGATATTTCTTTAATGAAAGTATTATCTAAATATGATAATGTTCAAAATATTTTTATTGAAGATATAGAGCTGGGAAAAGCTTTTGTGTTTAGAGAAAAAAGAGTGTTTATTAAAATTGAGAAATTACGAAAGAGGTATAAATGTAAGGAGATTAAGACAAATAAAATGTACTTATTTAGTCCTTTAGCAAAGGTAAGTTTGTATAAATAGTTGAAAAATTAATTGTAAATTTGTAAAAAAAATTTTGAATAAAAATAATTTTGCTGTAATAATGGCAGGCGGTGTTGGTTCACGTTTTTGGCCCATAAGTACTGTACAAACTCCCAAGCAGTTCTTGGACATTCTATCTGTTGGAGAAACTTTAATTCAGCAAACCTTCAGAAGACTACAAAAAACATGTCTTACAGAGAATATTTTTATAGTAACAAATAAAGATTACAAGCATTTGTGTCTTTCACAACTGCCTCAAATTTCTGAGCAAAATATATTATGTGAGCCAGTAATGAGAAATACTGCTCCTTGTATTGCATATGCAGCATACAAGATATTCAATTTAAATAAAAATGCTAAATTAATTATAGCACCTTCAGATCATCTAATCTTAAATGAAGATAAGTTTGTCAGTACAGTTAATAATGTTTTTAATTTGATTGATAAGAAGGATTGTCTGTATACTTTAGGGATTAGTCCTTCAAGGCCAGACACTGGCTATGGATATATTCAATATTCAGATGAGATTTTAGCAGATAGCAAGTCTCTTAAAAAAGTTAAAACCTTTACAGAAAAGCCAAATATAGAACTTGCGCTTCAATTCATTGATAGTGGAGATTTTTTATGGAATGCTGGTATTTTTATGTTTTCTGCTAAAGCTATTATTCAGTCATTTAAAAAGTATCTTCCTGATGTAAATGATATTTTTTCTAGAGGTGATAATTATTTTAACTCTGAGAAAGAAGATGAGTTTATTGAAAAAGCATTCCCAACTTGTAAAAATATTTCAATTGATTATGGTGTTTTTGAGAAATCTAATAATGTTTATGTATACCCATGTGATTTTGGTTGGAGTGATTTAGGTACATGGGGTTCACTTTATTCTTTTTTAGATAAAGATGATAATCAAAACACAATTCAAGGAAATAATATTAACTTATATGATTCTACTTCTAATATTATAAGAGTTGACAAAGATAAGCAGGTAATTATTCAAGGATTAAATAATTTTATTGTTGTCGATACAGAAAACGCATTGCTTATTTGTAAAAAAGATGATGAACAAAATATAAAGGAATTTGTGAATGACATTAAAAAACAAGAGTTGTAATTTTAATTTCCACACATTTTTTTTGGATCTACCCACTTATTAAATTCCTCTTCACTAACATATTGTAATTTAAGCGCCTCTTCTTTTAATGTTGTTCCATTTTTATGAGCATTCTTAGCAATCTCAGAAGATTTGTCATACCCAATTTTTGTGTTAAGAGCAGTTATTAGCATTAGTGAATTATCTAAGTTCTCTTTAATTATTTTGTAGTTTGGCTCTATACCTTCAATACAATTGTTCTTAAAAGATATGCAAGAGTCTATAATTAAATGTAGAGATTGAATTAGATTACTTCCAATTAAGGGTTTAAAAACATTTAATTGAAAATGTCCTTGCATTCCTCCAATTGAAATAGCGGTATCATTTCCTATAACTTGTGCGCAAACCATAGATAAGGCTTCACATTGTGTTGGGTTTACTTTTCCTGGCATAATTGAAGACCCTGGTTCATTAGCTGGAATATTTATTTCGCCAATTCCACATCTTGGGCCTGAAGCTAATAATCTTATGTCATTTGCAATTTTATTTAATGAAATTGCAATCTGTTTTAATGCACCATGAGTTTCAACAAAGGCATCATGAGCTGAAAGTGCTTCAAATTTATTTTTTGCACTCACAAATCCAAGTTTAGTTAGATTAGCAATTTTAGAAGCAACTATTTCTGCATAACCTTTTGGAGAGTTTATACCCGTTCCAACTGCCGTTCCACCAATTGCAAGCTCGGATAAATGAGGTAGAGTATTTTTTAAAGCTTCTAGTCCGTGATCCAGCTGTGATACATAAGCTGAAAATTCCTGTCCTAAGGTTAAGGGTGTAGCGTCCATTAAATGAGTTCTTCCAATTTTCACAACATCTTCAAAGAGTTTTGATTTTTCATTTAAAGAGTTTTTTAACAAAGTTATTGCCGGTATTGCTTTTTCAACGACAAGTTTATATGATGCGATATGCATTGCTGTTGGGAATGTGTCATTTGAACTTTGAGATTTGTTTACATCATCATTGGGGTGTATGTTTTTTATAGAATCTGTAAGCTTCCCTCCACTATTTAAATTTGCTACATTTGAAATCACTTCATTAATATTCATATTAGACTGTGTGCCGCTTCCTGTTTGCCATATTACTAGTGGGAAATGATCATCATATTTTTTTTGAATAATTTCATCACAAACTTGTGAAATTGCATCACATTTACTTTTCTCTAAAACTCCTAACTCAAAATTTGCATGAGCTGCTGCTTTTTTAAGGTATGCAAAGCCATATATAATCTCTATCGGCATACTTCCACTATTACCAATTTTAAAATTATTTCTACTTCTTTCAGTTTGAGCTCCCCAATATTTTTCTAACGGAACTTTTACTTCACCCATGCTGTCTTTTTCTATTCGATATTTCATTTTAGAATATTTTGTAGTTAAGATTAGTTGTTGTTAATTTGTTAAAAATAAAAATATGAAATTTCTAGGCTTTTTATTGTTTCTCGCTATCTTTTTAATGGCTTTTTGGTGTCTTTTCTTTTTAGCTAGTGTTGTTCCATATTTTATATATGTTTGGCTTCGTGAGGGTAAATTAGATGAAGATCAAATTCCAAACTAATTCTATTACTTAGTACTTTTTTAATCTTGACCAAATTCCATAAGATACGCCTTTATAAAAGGGTTGATATCGCCATTTAACACAGACTGTGGATTGCTAGTTTCATAATTAGTCCTCAGATCTTTTACTAATTTATACGGGTGTAAAACGTAATTCCTAATTTGAGAGCCCCATTCTATTTTCTTTTTATTTCCTTCAATTTTATTCTTTTCTTCTTGTTTTAATTTCTTTTCAATTTGATGCAACTGTGATTTAAGTAGCTTTAGAGCCTTTTCTTTATTTTCTAATTGTGATCTAGTCTCAGAATTTTCAATAATAATGCCTGTTGGTTCATGTTTTAATCTAACTGCTGTTTCTACTTTATTCACACCTTGTCCTCCTGCTCCCCCTGCCCTAAATGTATCCCAGCTTATCTCAGAAGGATTAATGTTTATTTCAATTAAGTCATCTATTAATGGGTAGGTGAAAACAGATGCAAAGGTAGTATGTCTTTTTGCATTTGAATCAAATGGTGATATTCTTACTAATCTATGTACACCATTTTCACTCTTCAAATTTCCATATGCAAACTCACCGTCAAATTCAAGAGTGACAGATTTAATTCCAACAGGCTCAGCTTTTTGAATATCGATCTGTTTAATTTTATAATTATTTTTTTCACCCCACATCAAATACATTCTCATTAACATTTCAGCCCAATCTTGCCCTTCAGTACCTCCTGCTCCTGGATTAATTCTAATAATAGCAGACATCTTATCTTCCTCGGAGCTAAGCATATTTTTGAATTCTAATTCTTCTACTGAGTCTAAAGTTTTCTTATACTGTTTACTCACTTCTTCTTTAGCTTCTAATTCAATTAAAACTTCTAGATCTTCAATATTCATATTTATATTATCAAAACTATCAAGCCAATTTTTATTTTGTTTCTTTTTTTTTAAAATTTTTTCAGCTTTATCTGAATTATTCCAAAAATCATTAGAGCTGACTTCTTCGTCAAAATTTAAATCAATAGATTTTTTGTTTTCAATATCAAGAAATTTAAATAAATCATCTCTTCTTTTTTTTAGGTCATTTATTTGTTCTTGAGATATCATTTTTATTCTATTTCTTCATTTAATAACTTCCAGACTAAACTTGTGTCAAAGCCTTTTTGATAGAGATATTGAACTGTTTTTGCTTTTTTTTTAAATACATCTTTTTCATTTAAACTGATGAATTTTTTATGTATTAATTTTCTTACAGTGTTACAGTATTGTATTGTGTCAATTTCCTCCAAACTATTTTTAATAATAAGACTTTGAATACTTCTTTTTTTTAATTCAAATGAAATTTTCTTTTTCCCCCAATTTTTGATATTAAATTTACCGGAAGAAAATGTATTACTAAATCTTTGTTCATTAATAAAGTTGTTATTGGTTAAGTGATTAATGATAAAATTATGATTATTCTTTATTTCCCAAGAGTTAAGTTTTTTAATAACATCAAAAATGCATCTTTCTTGTATTGCACAGTATTTTTCAATTTTTAATAAAATTCCTTTATTAATTTTCTGTTGATTATCCATTGTTTCAAAGTTATATATTCTTATTTATAATTATACTTTTGCGCCGTGAAAAATAAACAAGCAATTTACTTACTATTTTTATCAAATATCATCTCTGGTCTTGCGCAAGGTATTAGTATGATTGCAATTCCTTGGTATTTTATTGAAATTGTTGAAGAATCTGAGTATTTTGCTTTAGGCTATATAATTATTACTTTTTTAACGCTTCCTTGGGGTTTATATGCTGGTGCTTTAATTGATAGATATTCAAGAAAAAAACTTTTTATTCTTACTAATTTAGTTTGTGGCTCTTTAATTGGATCCATTGCTTTTTACGGTTTTATTTATTCTTCTCTGCCAAATTTTCTAGTTTTTTTTGTTTTTGCGGTCACTATTTTTAATTACAATATTCATTATCCTAATTTGTATGCTTTTGGACAAGAAATTACAGAAAAAAAGAAATATGGAAAGTTAAATTCATACATAGAAGTTCAAGGTCAGGCGACTAGTGTATTAGCTGGGGCTTTTGCGGCTTTACTTTTAACTGGCACTTCTAATAAGTCTCTTGATTTAGCAGGTATTCATCTAACACTTCCATTTGATATTCCTAAATGGGATATTTATGAAATCTTCCTCATGGATGCAATTACATATTTATTTGTAATTGGTATTTTTTCATTTATTAAATATACTCCTATTGTTAAAGACGAAATACACAAAAGTAATTTGTGGAATAGACTGAAAATGGGAACCAGTTATTTAAAAGAAAATAGAATTGTTTTTGTATTTGGATTAGTTTCCTATATGCTCTTTGCTTTTACTTTGGTTGAGCTTCACATTGTTTTGCCATCTTATGTACATGATTTCTTATCTGCTAAAGGAAATATTTATGCTTCTTCAGAAATTTACTATTCATTAGGTGCAATTTTTTCTGGAGTTTTAATACTTAGAATCCTTAAAAATGTAAACCCTTTTTTAAGCGTTATTTTTTTAATGATAATAGTTGCTGCTGCATTTTTGTCAATGACATTTTATAAATTTCTTTGGGTTTTCTTTTTAGGTAATTTAATCTTAGGAATTACAAATGCTGGAGTTAGAATTGTTAGAACAACTTATTTATTTAATAATGTTCCTAATAATCTAATAGGAAGAGTGACCTCTGTCTTTAGCTCATTAAATATAATTGTTAGGATGTTTTTAATCGCCCTCTTTTCTTTAAACTTCTTTACCCTTTCAGATAATATTAGATGGGCATATTTAATTGGAACGCTATTGATGCTTATGTCAAGTACAGTTTTATACTTAACATACATGAAAAAAGTTAAAGATTAGGAATCTTTTTTGACAATACTATATTGAAGAAGGTGTAATCTTTCATCTCCAATAACATTGATATTCTTATTAAACTTTTTAGCCCATTTATACCTAATGGAATTAAAGAGCCACCCCTTATTTAAATGGCTCGCAACAAAGGGATGTGTCGTTATATCAACTTTATTGCTTTTAAATTCAGTAAGGTTAGCTACTTTATGCTCAATTTGATCTATTAATAATAAGCTAGAGTTTATATCCCCTTTACCACTACACATTGGGCATTTTTCTTTAGTATCAATTGTCATAGCTGGTCTAACTCTTTGTCTAGTAATTTGAATTAGTCCAAATTTAGTTGGGGGAAGGATATTATGTTTAGCCTTATCAGTGCTCATGGCCTGTTTTAAACATTCAAATAGAAGTTTGCGATTTTTATCAGATTTTAAATCAATAAAATCTACCACAATTATACCTCCCATATCTCTGAGTCTTAATTGTCGTGCAACTTCTTTTGCTGCTTCAAGATTTACATCAAGTGCATTTTCTTCCTGATTTTTTTTAGCATCTACTTTTTTACCACTATTTACATCTATTACATGTAAAGCCTCAGTATGCTCAATTACAAGATAGGTTCCGTTTTTCATTGTAACTGCTTGTCCAAAAGATCCTTTAATTTGTTTTGTAACATTGTACTTTTGAAAAATTGGTGTTTCTCCTTGATAAAGTTTAACTTTCAGCTCTTCATCATCAGAAATCCTTGCTAAGTAGTCTTTAAGTTCCTCTTGAATTTCTTTATTATTTACAATGATATTATTGAATTCTGAATCAAGTAAGTCTCTTAAAATTGCTGAGGCTCTATTAAGCTCTCCAAGAATTTTTGTTGGTGCTTTTTCACCTTTAAGTTTTTTACTTATTGTTTGCCATTTTTTATAAAGATTTTTTAGGTCTTTGTCCAGCTCAGCAACTTTTTTACCTTTTGCAACTGTTCTGATTATCACTCCAAATCCATGAGGTTTTATACTCCTAATTAGATTTTTTAGTCTAGATTTTTCAGCATTATCACCAATTTTTTGAGAAATGGATACTCTATCAGAAAAGGGAATTAAAACCATATACCTTCCAGCTAAAGAAATTTCAGTCGTTAATCTAGGTCCTTTTGTTGAAATTGGCTCTTTTGAAATTTGTAGTAATAAATGATCTCCAGACTTAAGCGTTTCACCTATTTTACCATCTTTTTCAATTTTCTTCTCAAGCTTAAAGCTTTTAAGTGAGGCTGTATTTAACTTGCCGGATATGGTTTTTTCAGTAAATTTTTTGAATGAATGTACATCACTACCAAGGTCAAGGTAATGAAGAAATCCATCTTTTTCATAACCAACATTGACAAATGCTGCGTTTAGACCGGGAACAACTTTTTTTGTTTTCCCTAAATATATATCGCCAACTGAAAAGTTATTATCGTGCTTTTGTTTGTGAAGTTCAATCAATTGACCATCACATAGAAGAGCAATTACTACTTCAGAAGGCCTTGAATCGATTATAAGGTCGAATTTCATGGCGTATTTTTCTGATTAAAACAGATTTACAAGTAGTTTACTTGTTCTTATGTCTGTTTTTACGTGAGCGCTTTTTACGCTTGTGTGTAGCAATTTTTAATCTTTTCTTTTTCTTAGCTCCTGACATCTCTAAATATTTTTATTAACTTTTTTTAAAAAAAAAGTTTAATTTACTTTATCTTTTACTTGGTGCAAAAATACTTTTGCAGGTTTGAACGAAGGAATGTGATGCTCTGGAATAATAATGGTAGTGTTTTTTTTAATATTTCTACCTGTTTTTTGTGCTCTTTTCTTAGCTTTAAATGTTCCAAAACCTCTTAAGAAAACTGACTCGTTTTCTGACACAGAGTTCTTTACTTCGTTCATGAATGCTTCTACTATAGTTAAAGTCGTAATCTTTTCAACTCCGGTCAATGCTGCTATTTTGCTAACCACTTCTGCTTTCGTCATTCTATTAATCTTTTTAAAAATTTAACTAAATTTGAGTTTGCAAATATATTAATTTTTATGTCTCTATTATCCTATTCATTATTTTCTTTTTTAATTGTATTTATAATTTAATATGAGATTTTCCGAAAATTTAATTTCTTGGTATAATGTCTCAAAGAGAGATCTTCCTTGGAGAAAAACACAAGATCCTTATAAGATTTGGTTGTCTGAAATTATTTTACAGCAAACAAAGGTTAGTCAGGGAATGCCTTATTATCTTAAGTTTATTAAGCATTTTCCAAATATTTTAGCTTTAGCAAATTCAAATGAAGATCATGTTTTAAAGTTATGGCAAGGATTAGGCTATTATTCAAGAGCAAGAAATCTTCATTTTACTGCTAAATTTATTAGAGATAATTATAATGGTATTTTCCCGAATAATTACAAAGAAATTTTAGCATTAAAAGGAGTTGGCTTGTATACAGCTGCTGCCATATCATCATTTTCTTTTAATCTTTCTTACCCTGTAGTTGATGGAAATGTGATAAGAGTTTTATCAAGAGTTTTCGGAATAGAATCTGAATTTGATACAGGTCCTGGTTTTAAAAAATTCTATCATCTTGCTCATGAAATGCTACCTGAATATGATTATACAACCCACAATCAGGCTATAATGGAGTTTGGCGCCTTACAATGTAAGCCCAAATTACCTTTGTGCTCTTCCTGCTGTTTTAATCATAATTGTTTTGCGCTTCATGCTGATATGGTAAGTTCGCTTCCTAAGAAAAAGAAAAAGCTAAAAATTAAAAAGAGATTTATTCATTATTTAATTATTAATAATAACAATGAAGTTTTTCTTAAAAAAAAAGGTCAAGGGATTTGGTCTGGTCTATATCAATTTCCGTTTTTAGAGTTTGAAAAAAATATTTCTAATGATAATGTAATTGTTTCAAAAGATTGGGTTGATTTTTTTAAGGATTCTTCCTATGCTATTTCCTCAGTTTCTTCTTCTTTTATTCATAAGTTAACCCATCAAAAGTTAAGAGTTGTGTTTTGGCAAATAAAATCGGAAAATATTAAACTAAATAATTACAAAAAATTTCAGACTAACGAAATTTCTAAACTGCCGATATCGAAATTAATAGACAATTATTTAATGTTAAATAATATTATCTAATTTTTAGTACATTTGTTTGTTTAAAAAAAATCATTTGGCTGGAGTAAACAAAGTAATTTTAGTTGGAAATTTAGGTAAAGATCCCGAAGTTAGATATCTTGACTCAGGTATTGCAGTAGCTAATATTTCTATTGCTACAACAGAAAATTATAAAAATAAAAATGGTGATCGTGTTAGTCAAACCGAGTGGCATGATGTTGTATTGTGGAGAGGGCTTGCAGAAGTTGCAGAAAAATATTTGAAAAAAGGCTCAAGTGTCTACATCGAAGGAAAGATTAGAACAAGCAAATGGGTAGATAAAGAAAGTATTACTAGACACAAGACCGAAATAATGGCTGATAAAATGAATATGCTTTCTAAATCTAATAATGACTTAGATGTCTCAGATAACTCTCTTAATGATCTCCCATTTTAAATTTTAAACATTGAAAGACGACCCCTTACCCTTATTATTAAATTTATTGTATAGTGTTGAGTTTAATTCTTTAAATCTAGAGAGTTATCTTTTTATTTTAATGATTTTCATTTTAATTGTTTGTTCAGCACTAATTTCAGGAGCTGAAGTTGCCTTTTTTGCATTAGAAATATCTGAGATTCATGAGTTGAAAAAGTCAAAGAAAAATAACAAATATATACTAAGGTTATTAAAAAATCCTAATTCCCTATTGGCGACAATTTTAATTGTAAATAACTTTATTAATGTATCTATTGTTATTCTTGCATCATATTTAACTAGTATTTTAATTCAATTTCCTGAGGGCTCTAATTTTGAATTTATTTTTCAAGTTATTATTATCACTTCAATACTTGTTTTTTTTGGAGAGATTACTCCAAAATTATATTCTAATCAGAATCCTGTGAAGTTTAGCTCATTTATGAGTTACCCTCTTTATATTTTAAATACAATTTTCTACCCTTTTAGTACTTTATTAGTTTCTTCAACAAAGCTTATCGAAAAAAAACTAGAAGATAAGAAGTCAGATATTAATGTTGATGAAATTTCTAAAGCTTTAGATCTTACCACATCAATATCTAATGAGCAGAAAATTTTAAGAAGTATTGTGGAGTTTGGTAATACAGATGTTAAGGAAATTATGAAGTCGAGAGTTGATGTTGTAGCAATTGAAAAAGATGAGATTTTTTCTAACGTTTTAAAAGTTGTTATTTCCTCAGGTTTTTCTAGAATACCAATTTTTGATAATCAGTTTGACAATGTACTTGGGATATTATATATAAAAGATCTAATTCCTTTTCTTGATATGAATGATGACTTTAAATGGATTGAATTGTGTAGGGCTCCTATTTTTGTGCCTGAAACTAAAATGATTAATGTTTTACTTAAAGAGTTTCAAGCAAAAAAGCATCACATAGCTATAGTCGTTGATGAATATGGAGGAGCCTCCGGAATTGTAACTTTAGAGGATGTTTTAGAAGAAATAGTTGGGGAGATTAATGATGAATTTGATCATGATGAAACAAAATATTCTAAACTTGACTCTAAAAATTATGTTTTTGAAGCAAAGACATCTCTTAATGACTTTCTTAAAATTATAAATGGAGATCTAGGATCATTTGATGATATAAAAGGTGAATCAGATTCTTTAGCTGGACTTATTTTAGAAGTGACTGGAAAAATCCCATTAATTGGAGATAAAATTGAAATAAAGCCATTCATATTTTTAATTGAATCTGTAGATTTGCGTAGAATCAAAAGAATTAAAGTTACAATTAATGAATTATAAGTTATTTTTTATTTTGTTTCTCTTGTCTTGCTCATCAAATTATACTCCTAAGCCCAGAGCATTTGTTAAAATTCATCTTCCTGAAAAAGAATTTCAAAAAGCTGATTTTTCTTTATTTTCTTTAAATTTTGAACATCCTATATATTCAGAATTGGAAATAGGTGAGAAAGCTAATTTTATAAATATTATTTTTGAGGATTTTTCTGCCATTCTTCATCTTACATATGTAAATTTAGATGATAACTTGTATGCTCACATTGAAGAATCTAGGTCACTTGCATACAAGCATAATCTGCAAGCTAATTCAATTAGTGAACAGGTATATTTAAATACTGAAAAAAGTGTTTTCGGAATGCTTTATAATTATTCTGGTATGACCGCGACTTCAACTCAGTTTTATTTAACTGATAGTGTTACACATTTTTTAAGAGGTTCACTATATTTTAATACTGAAATTAATGATTCTATTAAGCCTTTAAATGATTTCTTAAAGAAAGATGTTGTTTCTTTAATTGAAAGTGTTCAGTGGTAATATGAAGCAAAAATATTTTGATTATTTTTTATTATTTATACTTGCCTTAATTTGGGGGAGTTCATTTATTCTCATGAAAAAAGGTCTAATTGTATATTCTTATACTCAGGTTGCAGCATTAAGATTATTTATTGCCTTTATTTTTCTTTCACCTTTTTTAATTAATGCATTTACTAAAGTTAAAAAGAAACATATTGTTCCATTATTACTTACTGCCATTCTAGGAAATGGAATACCAGCATTTCTTTTTACAAAAGCACAAACTGTTCTAGATAGTTCTTTTGTGGGAGTTTTAAATTCCCTGACCCCTCTTTTTACTTTGTTTTTAGGGTGGTTGTTTTTTTCTAATAAAATCAGAAAAACTAATTTATTAGGTATTCTAATTGGATTAATTGGAGCAATCTATTTATCTACTTCAGTTTCTGATGTGAAAATTGATTTAAATGTTTACGTTTTTTTTATTGTCTTGGCTACCGTTTTTTACGCTGCAAGTGTAAATATTATAAAGAATTATTTATATGATTTAGATTCTGTCTCTATTTCTTCTTTAGCCTTTTTGTTACTTGGCCCATTTTGTGGTTTCTATATTTTTTCTACCGATTTTACGCTTATTTATAGCAGTTCAGAAGGTTTAATTGCGCTTTTATATATAGCTGTTTTATCAATTATTGGTACTGCCTTAGCTTTAATAATTTTTAATAAGCTAGTACAACGGTCCTCTGCTATTTTTGCTTCATCTGTAACATATTTAATTCCAATAGTTGCAATTTTTTGGGGAATATTTGATGGTGAAGAAATTTATTTACAATACTATATAGGAACTATACTAATAATGCTGGCAATTTTTTTAGTAAATAAAAAATAATTTTTACTGTATAATTATTTTTTTCTCAGTTGAAAAATCATCGTAGATGTATATGAAGACTCCATTTGAGTTTTTTGATTTCGTTTTTCCTAAAAGATCAATTATTTTTATTACCTTTTTTGTGTTAGAAGCTAATTGTGATATAGAAGTATTATTCTCTGAAAGGTTAATATTGTCTATAAAAAGATTGTTTTCATATTGATTAACATTTCTAAATTTTAAAGCTATATCATCTTGATTGGTGTAATTTGATAAGTCTATATTCTCAGAACTCCAGTCATTATTATTGTTAGGAGTCCAACTAAAGCCATTAAATGATGGCGATGTTGTGACCAAATTAAGTCCAGCCTTTTCCCAAATCTTTTGCCATGAATTTCCGCAGTCCTCTGAAATATAAATTTGTAGTGTGTCAGACCAATTTGGATTAGAGCTTGGGTTTGTCCACAGGCTATAAGCATAGTCAAAAGTTAGATAGATACTTGAGTAAGAAGTTAAGTCTAGCGTAGGAAGTACCAAATCATCGTATTCACCATTGGTAGAATATTCTGCATTATTTATGTATAATGATGAGTTGCTGTTAAATCCAGCACTATTTGTAAGCTCCCAGGTATCATCTGCATCATTATTTATTATTACCCAATTAGGAAGTCCAGATTGGAAGTTTTCATAAAGTGGAGGTGTATTTGCTGCGCAGAAGCAAGCAGTTAAGCAATTGTTAATGTCAAGATATGTTCCATTACCATTTAGTGGGTCAACACAATTGCCATTTAAACAATTCCATGATGGTACTGGAGGAGTATTGCTACATAAATTATGATTTAGAAGATTAGGTCGATATTGATTTATTGCTGATGTCATCCTTGTTTTTTGTCCTAATGTGAAAAGATTCATACATGCATCATTTGTGTAGTCCATATAGTTCATAAACATATCTCCTGAGCTATTTGATGTTCCACAGCTATTAGGATTGTGCGGGAATGCAGGGCAACTATAATTTTCTTCCTCCTGAGTTGGTGTATCATTAATATTATCATTTCCACAATTCCCTCCATTACCCCAAATATGATCTAAATTTAGCCAATGACCTACTTCATGTGTTGCAGTTCTACCTTTGTTGTATGGAGATTGAACTGTACCCAATGTGCCAAAGTATTTATATCCTATAACAACTCCATCATCTGGGTTGTTAAAGCTTGAAGGTGGGGTTGCATAGCCAAGAATTCCGCCAGAAAGATCACATACCCAGATGTTTAAATAGTCATCTTGATTCCAAGGGTCTATTCCTCCGCTAGATGTTGATTTCATATTATCTGTTTGAATAGAAAATGATGTCTGACTTGTTTGAGTTCTAGTTATACCAGAGGTGAAAGCTCCATTTGGATCTACTGTTGCTAAACAAAATTCAATTTCAGTATCTGCTGCAACATTATTCCAAACACTAGGTGTCATTATTGCGTCAATATTTGTTCTTCTAAAATCAGCATTTAAAACATCAATTTGTGAAAAAATTTGTTGATCTGTGATATTTTCTTGATTTGTATTCCAAACTATATGAACAACAACAGGAATAGTAATAATTGTTTGAGATTTAGAGTTTGTATTATTTTTAATCCAATTTTTTGTCTGAAGATTGACATTTTTTCTTGCTTCAAGAAATTGCGGATATTTAATGTTTAAAATTTCAACATGTTTATTTGTTGAGCATCTCTGCTGAGACATGCATTGAAATGTAAAAAAAAGTAGTGCAATTATCAATAGTTTTTTCATACTACAAATATAATTAAATAATATATAACAAATTTTAAGAAAAATTACATTTTATTTTTAATTTAGTCATTTAATTTTTTAAAAAAATCAAAAAAGATCATTTATTGATGATAATTAGTTTTGAAATCTGTGAAGAAATAAAAAAAAACAAAAAATATTGGTGAGTTACCCTTGTTTTCTTACTTTTGCAGACCATTTTTAAAATTAATAATAATGTACGCAATAGTTGAGATAGCAGGCCAACAATTTAAAGTTGAAAAAGATCAGCAAATATTTGTACACCGATTAGAAGCAGAACAAGGTACTAATGTTTCATTTGATAAAGTTCTTCTTCTTGATAATCAGGGTAAAATAAATGTTGGCGCCCCAGCTGTAAAAGGAGCTTCTGTGACTGCTAAAGTTATGGAACATCTTAAAGGAGATAAAGTTATTGTCTTTAAGAAAAAAAGAAGAAAAGGATATAAAGTTAAAAACGGTCACAGACAGTATCTAACAAAAATAGAAATCCAAGCAATTAATGAAAAGCCTCTTGCAAAAAAAGCCGCTGCAAAAAAAGAGGAAGTTAAAACTGCGCCAAAGAAATCTGTAGTGAAAAAGGCATTGGCAAAAAAAATAGTTGCTAAGAAAATAGAAAAAAAAGATTAATTAAGTTAAAAACAAAAGTTTAAGATTATGGCACATAAAAAAGGAGCCGGTAGTAGTAAGAACGGTAGAGATTCAAGAAGTAATAGGTTAGGAGTTAAAATATTTGGTAACCAAAGTGTTATTGCTGGTAATATTATTGTTCGTCAAAGAGGAACGGTACATAACCCAGGTGAAAATGTAGGTATTGGAAAAGATCATACTCTATTTGCATTAACAGATGGTAAGGTAAAATTCACTAAAAAAAGAAATAATAAATCCTATGTTTCGGTTGAGCTATAAATAGGTATATCTTAAAGTAAAAAAAAACTCTTGAGACATCAAGAGTTTTTTTTTACTTTTGTTTAAAATAAAATTGATGTTACATATAACAGACATACGTAAAAATAAAAATACTATAATTGAAAAATTACTAGTTAAAAATTTTGATGCTGAAAGATTAATAAATGCTGTTATAGAAAAAGATAATTTAAGAAAAATCAATCAAAAGAATTCTGATGAAGTACTCACTAACTCAAATAAAATTGCGAAGGAGATTGGAGTTTTATACAAAAATGGAGAGCTTACAAAGGCTAACTTATTAAAGAAGGACACATCTACTTTAAAAGAAAAATCTAAAGAGCTGCAAAGTATTAAAATTCAATTAGAGAAAGAAATCAAAGATATACTTGTTCAGATACCTAATGTCCCTCATGATTCTGTAAAAAAAGGAAATTCTGATAAAGACAATGAAATTATTAATGAATTTGGACAGATGCCGAATTTAGCTGAAAATGCTAAACCTCATTGGGAACTGACCGACCAATTTGATTTAATAGATTTTAAGCTTGGAAATAAAATTACTGGAGCTGGATTTCCTGTATATAAGGGGAAGGGAGCAAGGCTTCAACGAGCTCTAATTACTTATTTTCTTGATAAAAATATAGATAATGGATATACTGAATACCTTCCTCCACTACTAGTTAATGAAGAGTCAGGTTTTGGCACATGTGCATTGCCTGATAAGGAAGGGCAAATGTATCATGCTACTGAAGATAATTTATTTTTAATTCCAACTGCAGAGGTTCCTGTGACTAATTTTTTTAGAGATGTAATTGTTAAGGATTTCCCTATAAAATGTACCGCATATACTCCATGTTTTAGAAGAGAGGCTGGCTCTTATGGGAAGGAAGTTAGAGGGTTAAATAGGCTTCATCAGTTTGATAAAGTTGAAATTGTTCAAGTTGAACATCCTGATAAATCATATGAAACTTTAGATAATATGGTTAAGCATGTTTCTTCTATTCTTGATGATTTAGAATTACCATACAGACTTTTAAGATTGTGTGGTGGGGATCTTAGTTTTGCTTCCGCATTAACGTATGATTTTGAAGTTTACTCAGCTGGACAGAAACGCTGGCTAGAAGTTAGTTCAGTCTCAAATTTTGAAAATTTTCAATCTAATAGACTTAAACTTAGATTTAAGGCAGAGGACGGAAAATCTCAATTGTGTCATACTCTAAATGGAAGTGCACTTGCATTACCTAGAATTTATGCATCTATTATTGAGAACAATCAAACTGAAAAAGGAATTGTTATTCCAAAAGTTTTACAGAAATATACTGGATTTGATATTATTGAGTAAATGAGAATAATTTTTTTCTTTTTTTTATTTATATCTGCTGCTTTTGCCCAAAATAATAAAGAACAACTTGCATATCAATATTATTATTCCGGAGATTATGAAAAAGCAATTATAATTTATAAAGAGATTTCAAAAAAATCACTTTCAGTTAATAATTATACTCCATATTTTAATTCATTATTAAATTTAAAAAAGTTTACAGCAGCCGAAAAATTAGCAAAAAGAATATTTGCTAAGAATACTAAAAGTTTAAATTATCAAGCTGATATTGTAGTTTGTCAATTTAAGAAAGGTAATCTTAAATTATCAAATTATAATTTATCTAAAATTTATAAAAAACTTTCTGGCAATAAATCAGAGACAATTAGGATTGCTAATGTCTTTTTGAGGCATAAAATGTATTCAAAGGCTCTTGAGGTTTATGATATTTCTAACAAAATTAATACTGAAATTGATTATGGTTTACAAAGAGCTCAGTTATATAGTTTTTTAGGGGACGATAAAAATATGGTTATTCAATATTTAAAAGTTGTAGAGAATAACCCTCTTAAAAAGCAATTTGTCTTTTCCAGTATACAAAAGTTTCTAGATAATAATGGTATAAAAAATATTGCAAGTTATAATCTCGTGAAAAAATATTTACTTCAGTATGTAGCTAAGAATTCTAAAAGAACTGAATTTAGTGAAATGCTAATTTGGTTATTTATGCAGAATCAAAAATATAATCTTGCATTAACACAAGCAATTGCATTAGATAGAAGAACAAATAATGATTTATTAAGAGTATATAATATTGCAGAATCTCTTCTTGATAAAAAGAAATTTTTAATTGCAATTACTGCATTAGATTATATCATTGATAAAGGTCAATCTTCAGATTATTATATTGATGCACATATTAATAAGTTATATGCTATGACTTATATTCAAAGTGATAATAACTTAGGTCTTGAAAGGATTAAGAAAAAATATACAGATGTAATTTCTGAGCTTGGTAAAAATAAGAATACGATAATCCTTCTTTCAAATTTTGCGCATTTTAATGCATTTTATTTAAATGATTTAAAATCTGCTAATACAATATTGGAAGAAGCAATGCTTTTGCCCTCAGTTGAGTCATTAGATTTAGCAATATGTAAAATAGAATATGCTGATATCAAATTGCTCTCCAATGAGATTTGGGATGCATTATTGTTTTATTCTCAAGTGGAAAAAGATTTTAAAGAACATCCTGTAGGGCATAAAGCAAAATTTAAAAGAGCCAAGATTGCGTATTATCAAGGAGATTTTTCTTGGGCTCAAGCACAGCTTGATGTTTTAAAGGCATCTACCTCAAAATTAGTTGCTAATGATGCTATGGAGCTTTCATTATTGATTTCTGATAACTACGATTTAGACACTACAGAATTGCCAATGATATCTTTTGCAAGAGCTGATCTGGCATTTTTTCAAAATAATTTTAATTTATCATTATCTATATATGATTCTATTCTAAATAATTTCCCAAGTCATCAGCTTTCAGATGAAATATACTACAGAAAATCACATATTTTTAAATCTATTAATAAATTAGACTCTTCTATTATTATGCTGAAAAAAATTATTAATGAATATACTTTCGATATATTAATTGATGACGCTTTATTTGATCTAGCTAAAATTTATGACTTTAGAATGTCTGATATTACTAATGCTATGAAATGTTATGAAAAGATTATATTAGATTATCCAGGTAGTATTTACGCTTCAGAGTCAAGAAATAGATATCGATTCCTTAGGGGAGATAAAATTCAGAATTAATAATGATCATATATAATATTACAGCAAGTGTAGATAAGTCAATTCTAAGAGAATGGCTACATTGGATGCAAAATAAACATATCCCAGATGTAATGAAAACTAATATTTTTACTTCAGCACAATTAAAAAGAATTATTTCAAGAGCAGATGATGGTGTAAGTTATGCTATCGCTTATAAATGTGATAGTTTAAAAGATTTGCAAATTTATGAGACAAAATTTTCAAAAGTTTTACAGAAAGATTACATAGATAAATTTGGTGAAACAGCTCCTGCATTTAGGACCATTATGGCTGTCGAAAATACTTTTTAATTTCTTAGGAAAGGATTGTTGTTTTTTTCATTATCAATTGTTGTTTCAGGTCCATGTCCACAATACACTTTTGTTTGTTTTGGCAGAGTTAGTAGTTTGTTTTTAATAGTTTTTATTATAGTTTCATAGTCCCCGCCTGGTAAATCAGTTCTCCCAATACTATTCATAAATAATACATCTCCAGAAATTATAAATTCATCTTTTTTAGAGTATAGCGAGATATGTCCTGGAGCATGACCTGGAGTAAATAGTACTTTTAGCTCACTTTTACCAAAAGTAATTATATCACCTTCTATTATGTATTTTGATGGTTGAGGTGACGGTTCATAGTTATTAAATCCATATGATTGAGCAACTACATGAGCGCTCTTTAATATTTCAAGTTCTAATTTGTTTATTACTAATCTCGTATTCCATTTTTTATTTACAAAGTTATTCCCAAAAATATGATCTATATGACAATGAGTATTTATTAATAAAGTTGGTTTCAATTGATTAATATTTATAAAAGATAAAAGTTCTTCCTTTTCTTCTATTGAGTAACATCCTGGATCGATTATAATACATTCTTTAGTTTGATCATACACTATAAATGTATTTTCCATAAAGTTGTTAAATGTTATTTTTTTTATCTTCATAAATCAATTTTACTGCAAATGTATAAGTTCTTTATATTTGTGTCAAATTTTAGATGTGTATAATTGACATATTTAAATTGTTTTCTCTTTTTTATTTAATTTAAATATTATTAGTGAAATGATCGAAGAAATTAAACGTTTAAGTAATGAGTATTTTGAAGAAATTCTTAATATAAGAAGGTATTTACACAAACACCCCGAGTTGTCTTTTAAAGAATTTCAAACCTCTAAGTATATAAAAGATACACTTAATTCTTGGGGCATTGAATTTACTGAAGGATATGCAAATACTGGTATTCTAGTTACTTTAAATGGAGACGTTAAAACTGAAAAGGTTATTGCCTTAAGAGCTGATTTTGATGCTTTACCAATTCATGAAGAGAATGATGTTTCCTATAAGTCAATTAATCATGGAATTATGCATGCTTGTGGACATGATGCTCATACTGCGTCAATGCTTGGTGCATTAAAGATCCTAAACGAATTAAGAAGTAAGTGGTCAGGTATCATTAAATTTATTTTTCAGCCTGCTGAAGAAATGCTTCCGGGTGGTGCAAAACAAATGATTAAGGATGGTGTCTTATTATCACCAAATGTTACAGAAATGCTTGCCCAACATGTTCTTCCTGAACTTGAGAGTGGAAAGGTCGGTTTTAAAGTAGGTAAGTATATGGCGTCTACTGATGAAATATATATAAATGTTATTGGAAAGGGAGGGCATGCTGCACTTCCACAGAATTATAATAATCCACTACTTCCAACTTCTGATTTAATCCTCACATTAAATAAAGTTTTTTTAAATAGAAATCATAAAAATTCAATCTTTGCACTTGGTTACGTATACGCTAAAGGATCAACAAATGTTATCCCAGATAATGTTAATTTAAAGGGAACTTTTAGGGCATTAACAGAAGATCATAGAGATATTGCTCATCAAGAGATGAGGGATGTTGTTGAAAAAATAGAAAAAAAATATAATGTTAAAATAGATTTAGATATAAGAAAAGGGTATCCAGCTTTATTTAATGATGAAAAAATAACTAAAAAACATATTTTAAATGCTAAAAAATACTTAGGAACAGAAAATGTTGTTGAACTTCCTGTAAGAATGACAGCAGAGGACTTTTCATATTTTGCTAATAAAGTTCCTTCATGTTTCTATAGAATTGGGGTAGGTAACCCAAGTGCGAAATATAATTATGGTTTACATACCTCTAAGTTTAATATTGAGGAGAGCTCTTTAAAAATAGGAATGGGCTTAATGGCATATCTTACTATTAGCTCATAAGCTTTTTTCCAATTGAAATAAACTCATTTACAAATTCTGAAATCCACTCTCTAGTAATCTGACTACTTATTTTGTTTTCACTAAAATCTTTGCCGGTTGCATATACAATTCTTGGAAGCTGAATCATTTTCCATTGACTCATACATATTTGTGTGAGATGTATTGTTGCTAGATAGCTTTTTTCTCCTCCAGCTGCACATAACACGCCAAAGAACTTTCCATTTACATTATCAAAGCATGTATCTAATATTATCTTTAAAGAATCATTCACAGAATAATTATGAACTCCCATTCCTATAACTAAATTATCTGCCTTATTTATCTTCTCTATTGTTTCTAGCATTGAAGGAGTTTTAGAATTGTGGCTAGTATTAAGCTCTAAATCCCTTGCATCGATTAATTCGCAATCAATTTTTTTATCTCTTAATTTATTTAAAACTTCTTCACACAAGATAAATGATTTTGATGACTTAGAAGTTGAGCTTGAAATGATAATTGTTTTCATATTATATTTCTTAATTTCCTATTTTAGAGATGAAGTCAATACGTAATAATCGAATTTCTTCATCACTAAATTCGTCTTCTTCAAATTCTGTTCTAGCCTCATCAAAAGAAAATTTTTCTGTTGTTTTAAAAAAATCATGTATTTCCTCTAGCTCTTCAGTATCCATCATTTCATTTAGAATATGAGATAGATTAACTTTTGTTCCGGATTCAACTATTGATTCAATTTCTGTGATTAAATCACCGATAGTCATTGATTTACTTCTTGATATATCTTCAAGGCCTATTTTTTTGTCTAAGGATTGAATTATATATATTTTGTCATTGCTTTTATTTGCGACTGTTCTAACTACAATATCTATTGCTCGTTCAATTTCATTTTCTTCAACATATTCTTTAATAGTATCTACAAAATCTTTTCCGTATTTTTTTGCTTTACCTATTCCAACACCTTGAATTTGAGACATTTCTTCAATAGTAATTGGGTACTGATTTGCCATATCAATTAGAGAGGCTTCCATAAAAAGTATAGCAGGAGGCAATCCTTGTTCTTTTGCTTTATTTTTTCTTAGATTTTTAAGGATATTAAATAAATGTGAATCAAGTGCTTGGCCTTTTTGAGAGGTCGAAGGTTTATGACTTAGTAAGTCATAGTTATGATCTTCTGTGATTTTAAATGAAAAAGGATTTATTAAAAAATCTTTACCATTTTTCGTTATTTTTAAAACACCATAAGATTCAATTTCTTTTGTGATTAGCTGTTTTACGTATACCTGTCTTATTATAGAGTGCCAAAATTGAATACTTTTTTCTTTTCCTTTTCCAAAAATATTCTCTATTTGCCCCATATGTTGCTTAATTAGACTATTACTTTCGCCAATCATTATTTTAGCAAGTTCTTTTGGCTTAAACCTCTCTTTGCATTCAATTATAGTATTTAAAAGTAATTGCACATATTCTTTTCCTTCTGTAGTAGGCTTGGGGTCTTTACAGTTGTCACACATTCCTTTGCATTTTTCAGCATCAAATTCTTCTCCAAAATAATGTAGTAAGTATTTTCTTCTGCAAATTGATGTCTCTGAAAATGCAATTGTTTCCATTATTAATAATCTACCAATTTCTTGCTCAGCAACAGGTTTTCCTTGCAAGAATTTCTCAAGTTTTTCGATATCCTTATAATCATAAAATGTTATAAGGTCTCCTTTTCCTCCATCTCTTCCTGCTCTTCCAGTCTCTTGATAATAGCCTTCTAAGCTTTTTGGAATATCATGATGTATTACAAATCTAATATCTGGCTTATCTATTCCCATTCCAAATGCAATTGTGGCAACAATAACATCACAGTCTTCCATCAAGAAAGCATCTTGATGAGCTACTCTCTTTTTAGAGTCTAAACCAGCATGATATGGCAGTGCCTTAATTCCATTAATTTGTAAAACTTCTGCAATTTCTTCAACTTTTTTTCTGCTTAAGCAATACACAATTCCTGATTCACCTTTTCTGTTGTTAATGTATTTGATTAGTTGCTTAGCTATGTCTAATTTTGGACGTATTTCATAAAATAGATTACTCCTGTTAAACGAATCTAAGTATAGTTTAGAATTTTCTATTTTTAGATTTTTCATGATATCAAGTCTAACCTTAGGCGTTGCAGTGGCAGTAAGTGCAATGACAGGAGAATCAGAAATATTGTCCATAATTTGTCTCAGTTTTCTATATTCTGGTCTAAAATCATGACCCCATTCTGAAATGCAATGTGCTTCATCAATAGCAAAAAAAGATATTTGATTATTATTAAAAAATTGAATATTCTCTTCTTTAATTAGGGATTCAGGCGCTACATATAATAATTTTGTTTTTCCTTCAGAAATATCAGATTTTACTTGTATAGATTGACTTTTAGATAAAGATGAGTTTAGAACATGAGCAATGCTTTCATTATCACTGTGTGCTCTTAAAGCATCAACCTGGTTTTTCATTAAAGCAATTAAAGGAGATACTACGATCGCTACACCCTCACTTAAAAGTGCAGGAAGTTGATAGCACATTGATTTCCCGCCTCCAGTTGGCATAATAACCATTGAATCGTTACCATTTAATAGATGTCTTATGATTTCTTCTTGTTGGCCTCTGAATTTATTAAAGCCAAAAACTTTTTTTAGATTGTCGTGAAGGATTTCACTATTAATACTACTAGTTGTTTTTATATCCATCTAAAAGTAATACTTTTGTTTAGTTTTGCGTTTATATCATAACGAATATACTACTTATTTATCATGAAATCATCAATTGAAATAAAAAAAATAGCTCAATCAGTTATTGATATAGAAACCAAAGTTTTAACTTCTTTAGGTGAAAGTTTAAATGACGAGTTTGTTAAAGCTGTTGAAATTATTGCGCAATCAAAAGGTCGGTTAATTGTTGCAGGTATTGGTAAGAGTGCTAACATATCTAAAAAAATAGTAGCAACCTTTAATTCTACTGGTCAACCAGCAGTTTTTTTACACGCAAGTGACGCTATTCACGGAGACTTAGGTAATATTCAAAATGATGATATTGTTTTATGTTTATCCAAAAGTGGAAATACTTTAGAAATAAAGGAATTAGTTAGTAATGTTAAAAAAATGGGAAATATTATTATTTCTATTTCTAGCAATAGTCAATCGTATTTATCTGAAAATTCAAATATTAGAATAGATTGTCCTATTTTTAAAGAGGCTTGTCCTTACGATTTAGCCCCTACATCTTCTACAACAGCTCAACTAGTTCTAGGTGATGCTTTAGCTATTTGTCTGCTTGAGTTTAGAGGGTTTACAAAAGATGATTTTGCAAAATATCACCCTGGAGGAATACTTGGGAAAAAGCTAACATTACAAGTGTCAAATTTGATTAGCACTTCATGCCTGCCAAGTGTTAATTCTTCATCAAAGATTAAGAAAATAATTATGGAAATTTCTAAACATAGGATGGGAGCAACTGCTGTTGTTGATAATCATATTCTTGTAGGAATTGTAACAGATGGCGATTTAAGAAGAGGAATTGAAGATGCCAATGATATTAGAAATTTAACAGCAACCATGATTATGAATTCTACGCCTGCATTAATTAGTAAGGAGGCTTTGGTATATGATGCTTTTTTAAAAATGAAAGAATTAAATATTACTCAACTAATTGTTGTGGAACAAAATAAATATTGTGGAATTATTCATTTACATGATATTATAAAAGAAGGTATTGCTGAATGAAAAATGAAGTTATAGATACCGAAATGTCTTTTTTAGATCATCTTGAAGTGTTTCGATGGCACTTAATCAGGTCAGCTATTGTAATTTTTTTATTCTCAGTACTTGCATTTATTTTTAAAAATATAATATTTGATTTGGTGTTGTTAGCCCCAATGGACCCTCAGTTTTTAACTTACAGAGTTTTGTGTGATATATCTCGATTCCTTCAAATGGGTGAGGCTTTATGCATACAAGAGTCTCCATTTAGTTTGATGAATATCAGCATGTCAGGACAGTTTGCTACTCATATTAAAGTATCATTATTTTCTGGTTTTATTATTTCTTTTCCTTATGTTTTCTGGGAGTTTTGGCGTTTTATAAAACCTGCTCTTCATAATAATGAAGCAAATATTGCCAGAGGAATTGTTTTTTTTAGTTCATCACTTTTTTTAATAGGAATACTATTTGGTTACTATGTCGTAGCTCCCTTGTCTGTTAATTTTTTAGGTTCTTATCAAGTTAGCCAAACTGTTGCTAATCAAATAAGTTTAACTTCCTTTATTTCAACAGTTACAACTGTTAGTTTAGCTAATGGAATTATTTTTGAACTTCCTGTTTTAGTATATTTTCTAACTAAAATAGGATTGTTAACTCCAGACTTTATGAGAGTTTATAGAAAGCACGCAATGGTTTTAACATTAGTTTTATCAGCGATTATAACTCCTCCTGATATTACATCTCAGATACTTGTGTCATTTCCACTTGTATTGTTATATGAATTAGGAATTAAAATTTCTTCTAGAGTAATAAAAAATCAAAAGAATTAATATGATTTTAAAAGCTCTAAATATTTGTAAGTCATATTCTAAAAAAAATGTTGTAAATAATATATCGATTAATGTTTCTCAAGGTGAAATTGTTGGTTTATTAGGTCCTAATGGAGCAGGTAAAACAACCTCTTTTTATATGATGGTTGGACTTGTTAAGCCAAATAGTGGTTCGGTTTTTTTAGATGATAATGAAATCACTAACTTCCCAATGTATAAAAGAGCTCAATTGGGTATTGGTTATTTGGCGCAAGAGGCATCTATTTTTAGAAGTTTATCTGTCGAAGATAATATCAAGGCAGTTTTAGAAGTGACATCATTAACTAAAAAAAAACAGCATGAAAAGTGTGAACAATTGTTACAAGAGTTTGGTCTTACTAAGGTAAGGAAAAGTTTAGGTAATTTATTATCTGGAGGGGAAAGAAGAAGGGCAGAAATCGCTCGTTCTTTAGCTACTGATCCAAAATTTATTTTATTAGATGAACCTTTTGCTGGAGTTGATCCTATAGCAGTTGAAGATATTCAAAGTATTGTGAAAAAATTAGTGAAAAAAAATATTGGCGTATTAATCACAGATCATAATGTACATGAAACGCTATCTATAACTGATAGGTCATACCTATTGTTTGAGGGAGCTATTTTAAAACAAGGAACCTCACAGGAGCTTGCTCAAGATGAACAGGTAAGAAGTGTTTATTTAGGTGAAAATTTTAAGCTTAGGGGTTAATTAAAAAACTAAACCACTTTTAATTTGAATGTATAAGATTCCATTATAAGATTGCAAAGCATTTTTTTACAAGCTTCATCAACTTTTTTTTTAGCCATGTCCATATTTTCTGCTTCAATTTCTAATGTAACATGTTTACCAATTCGAACATTTTTAATTTCAGAAAGTCCTACATTACCCATACTGGCACTTACTGCTTTTCCTTGTGGGTCTAGCAAGGATTTTATTGGCATTACATCTATTTCTGCTATGAATTTCATTTTAAAAAATTATTTATTAATGATAGAATTATGTACAAAATTACAATAAAAGGGATGGATGAAAAATTAAATAACAAAAATAATGTGATAGAAAAAATTAAAATTAAAATTCTAAATATGTTGAGCGTGTCAAAAGTAAAATACTTAACGTTAAATTTTAAAGAAAATAATTTTATTGTACTTATTTGAAGTATTGAAAATATAATAGCAGTAAGACATAAGAATGTTATGCTATCGTAAAAGAAATAATGATCTTGAAGATAAATAAATGGTATGGCGGCAATAAAAGTAGCCGTCATTGGGGTAGGAAGACCAATAAAACCTTCTTTTTTATTCTCATCAAGATTAAATTTGGCAAGTCTAATTGCTGAAGAAATGGGTATCGTAAATGCAACTAAAGAAATAAGTGAAAATGGTAGGTTAAAATGGATATTTCCTTCAGTTTGTGCTCTAATAATTTGAAATAATATAAATGCTGGAGCTAATCCAGAGGTAATTAAGTCTGCCATGCTGTCAAGCTCAACTCCAAACTTGTTTTCTACTTTTAAGATTCTAGCAAAAAATCCATCAAAAAAATCAAGAAAAATTCCAATAAAAACAAAAGTACCTGCATAAACTAAATTATTTTCAAAGGAAAAAATTATTGAAATAATCCCACATAATAAATTAGACAGAGTTATAAAGTTTGGTATATTTCTTTTTAAAGTATTCATTTAAGCAAAAATATGATAATATTTGTAAAACATATGAGAAATTATATCTTCTGCTTTTTATCTGCACTGCTTCTAAGTGTTTCTTGGCCTGTAGCTGGTTTTAGTTATTTTATTTTCTTCGCTTTTGTTCCTTTATTATTTGTGCTGAAAGATTTTGAAAAGAATTATGAAAAAGCGGGTGGACAAGTTTTTTGGTTGTCTTTTTTAACATTCTTAATATTTAATATTCTTACAACCTATTGGGTTTATTATGCTACTCTTTTTGGAGCTATAATGGCATTTTTGATTAATTCATTTTTAATGTCATTTGTTTTTTATTTATTTCATAAATCAAAAAACGTCTTAGGAATAAGATTAGGTTATTTATCATTGGTGATTTTTTGGGTTTCCATGGAATATCTACATTTAAATTGGGATCTTTCATGGCCTTGGCTAACCTTAGGGAATTGTTTTTCAGAATCCTTGTATCTCATCAATTGGTATGAATATACTGGCGTTTTAGGAGGTTCTATATGGGTTTTGTTGACTAATATTTTATTTTTTGTATTCTTAAATAATTTTAAAATTAAGAAAAATTTATTGGTATTAGCTATTGTTTTGTTTGCTCCAATTTTAGCTTCTCAAGTTATTTCAAAAAAATATAATGAAACTATTATAGCCACAAAAAAAATTGTAATTGTTCAACCAAATGTTGACCCCTATACAGATAAGTTTAGTTTAGGTTATAAGCAGCAATTAAAAGATTTTGTTGATTTAGCAAGAACTAAGTTAGATAGTACAACTGATTTATTGATTGGTCCTGAAACTGCTCTTTTAGAAAGTTTATGGGAAAGTAAAATTGAATACTCATATAGTTTAAAAGAATTAGAAAAGCTTCAGAGAGATTTCCCCAAATTAAATATTTTACTTGGTGCCACTACATTTAAAAGATTCAACTCAATTGATGACATAAGTTCTACAGCAAGACAGATTAGAACACAAGATCTTTGGTACGATGTGTATAATTCTGCAATTTTTATTTCTAATCTTGGAAAGATTGATATTTATCACAAAGTAAAATTAGTACCTGGAGCTGAAAAAATTCCATTCCCATTTTTACTTAATAATATTTCTTCTCTATCTGTTAATTTAGGTGGAGTTAGTGGTTCTTTAGGCAGCGATAATTATCTTGATGTGTTTTCTTTTGATACATTAAATCTATTGCCACTGATTTGTTATGAATCTATTTTTGGAGATTTAAATAAATCAAAAGATTTTGATCTTATGTGCATAATAACCAATGATGGTTGGTGGAAGAATACCTCTGGATATAAACAACATTTTAGTTATTCAAAATTAAGAGCTCTAGAACAGCGAAAATCTATAATTAGATGTGCTAATACTGGTCAGTCTGGAGTTATTAATAGTAGAGGGGAAGTGATTGCATTTTCTGATTGGAATGAAAAGGTAGCAATAGATATAGAAGTGTCAACCAATAATATAAAAACTTTCTACAATAAATTTGGTGATTATATTGGTAGAATATCTTCTTTTACTTCTAGTATATTTCTTCTCTTAATGTTTGTTAAAGTAAAATTAAAATAGAAATATTTATTTAATAGTTATTGTATCTAAATCAGATTCTAATTGTAAGAATTCTTTTGCTTCGTTATTTGTTAAATCAAATGTGTCTTCTACAAAATCTATCAATCCTTGAGAAATTTTTTCTGCTGAGTTACAGTTTTCATCACCCCATACTCCATAGGTTTTTAATAAGCTAAAATCAGTGCTTTCTTTTGCTTTATATTCATGTACTAAGTTCCAATCATTGTTGTTATTTGCAGAGGCGTTGCCTAAATTATAATCTTTAACAGTCGAGTTTAAAGAAATAAGTGTAATTAATAATATAGATATAATTCCTAAAGCCCATGTAAGTGGGGTTTCTATTTTTTTCATAATTTATATTTAAATTAGTATTACTGCTAATTTAAGTAATTTATTTTATTTCAATGACTTAGGTATGTTGCAGACAGGTATAGGAATCATTTTGTGTCTATTTTTCTTATTGAAATTTTGGAAAATATTTAGAACTTCAGATTGTCTTTTACTTAATTTTTTTTCATCTCCACTAAACTCCATTGCCCATTCAAGTTCAGGATATGAAGCTCCTATCTGATCTTCATCTGTTTTGTCATCTCCCCATAGTCCGTCAGTTGGAGGTGCCAATAAAATTTCATTATTAATACATAATTCCTGACCTATTAAATAAACTTCAGATTTTTTTAAATCAGCAATTGGACTTAGATCAACTCCTCCGTCTCCATATTTTGTAAAAAAACCAATTCCAAAATCTTCTATTTTATTTCCAGTTCCTGCAACTAAGTAATTATTAATTTGGCCATAATAATATAAGCTTGTCATTCTTAATCTTGCTCTTGTATTAGCTAGAGCTAATTCTGTTCTTTGATTTGTATTGGTGTGTTCAGCTTTAAAAGTTTCAAAGGTCCCACTTAAATTAGTTTCAAAAGAACTAACGTTTGGAAATTGATTCTTTAGCCACTTTATATGATTAGAAGATCTTTGGCTTTGGATCGTGTTTTGATGTATGGGCATTTCTACGCACAATAGCGGAATCCCTGTTTTAGCAATTAATGTGGAGGTTACGGCAGAATCAATGCCTCCTGAAACACCAATTACATAGCCGTCAGTTAAAGATGAAATATGATATTCTTTAATCCAATTTTCAATATGTGATATTACACTTTTTGTATTCATAATCTTGTTGCAAAGGTAAGTGTTTCTTACATTTGTGGCAATGAATTATATTTTTCCTTTATTTTTTTTTCTGTTGTTAATTGGTTGTAGTGCTAATTTAGAAGACAAGAATAATTTGACTGTATATAGGTTCGAAAACTCTCTTTTTAGCTCTAAAGCTGATAATTTCACTGAAAAAAAAGATATTTGGGATAAAAAATTAGGAGTGTTTGGAGATTATTTTAATAATCTTCTGTTTACCAATTCTGACGACAGTACATTTAGAAATAGTGTGCTTGATTTTGTTGATCATCCGGATATGCGCGAAGTTTATGATTCAATTAGTAAAAATTTCGCTGATTTTTCTATTTATGAAAACCAGCTTAGTAGTGCAATAATCAATTACAACAATTTGCTTCCAGAAAAAAACACACCCCATTTTATAACAATGTTTAGTGGTTTTAATTATGGGGTAATTTCCTATGATTCTATAGTTGCAATTGGTTTAGATTTTTATTTGGGAAAGAATAGTGTTTTTTATGATAGACTTGGAAATCCAGAATACTTGAAGTTTCAAAAACAAACGAAATTTATGATCCCTAACATTTTTGAATCTTTATTTAATAGAGATTTTGAATTATATGATAGAGAAAGTATATTTTTAGCAAAAATTATTTATAAAGGAAAGATTATGTTTTTTTTAAATAAAATATTGCCAAAATTTAATAAATCAACTAAACTACGATTTAGTAATAATCAATTAATTTGGTGTAAGGAAAATGAATTTTTAATTTGGTCTTATTTTATAGAAAATAATTTACTTTTCTCTTCAAAAGAGAATGATTACAGGTCGTATTTGGATTATTCTCCTTTTTCTAAAGGAATGCCTAAGAACTCTCCAGGAAGAATTGCCTATTTTATTGGTGGTAATATTATTGAGAGCTATATGAAAAATAATAAAAATATTTCTTTTGCACAATTGATGCAAAACACTGATTATAATAATATTTTAACACAGTCTAAATACAAGCCAAAAAAATGAAACAGATTTTAAAATTTGAAGTTGAACTTGATGAAAATAATTTGCCATTAAATATTAATATGATTTCTGATGACGAGGAAGGAGGTGATATTAACTTAAAGGCTTTAATGGTAGCAGCATGGGATGCGACGAAAAAAGAAACTTTAAGAGTAGATATCTGGACAAAAGATATGCCAGTAAATGATATGTTTATTCTTTACCATCAAAATATGATGAGTATGGCAACATCTCTTGAAAAATCTACTGGTCAAAGTAAGTTGGCAGAAGCTTTAAGAGATTATTGTGGTTTCTTTGCAAAGGAGACAAAAATCCTTTAATTACTTAAGATTTAAGTTGAGTTTGGCAATATATTTTGTAATTTCTATAACACCTTCTTTAGTTTCGGAAGAAGTTAGGAATATTTTTGGGATTTCTTCCCAACTTTTTAACATCTCTTTTCTGAAATTATCAGTATTCTTTTTAAGAATATTTTTTCCTAGTTTATCAGTTTTTGTAAAAACAATTACAAATGGAATTTGACTTTCAGCTAGAAATATCATAAATTCATTATCAATATTTTGTAGTTTATGTCGTGAATCTATTAAAACAAACAGTGCTACTAAGGAACTTCTGTTTAGTAGATAGTTGCTTATCATTTCATGAAATAATGCTCTTTGTGTTTTGGAGGTTTTGGCATAACCATATCCCGGTAGGTCTACAAGAAACCACTGGTCATTAATTATGAAATGATTTATGAGTTGAGTTTTTCCAGGTGTGCTGGATGTTTTTGCAAGTTTCTTATTGTTAACTAACGCATTAATTAATGATGATTTTCCAACATTTGATCGTCCAATAAAAGCGTATTCTGGTAAATTTTCTTTTGGACATAATCGGTAATCAGTATTACTAATTACAAATTCTGCTTTTTTAATCATCATTTATTTAAAATCTATCTTTTAGAAAAGTAAGTACGTGTTTACTAAATTCTTTGGGGTGTTCCCACATGGGTGCGTGTCCACATTTATCAACCCAATATAATGTTGAATCAGGAAGTAGTTTATTAAATTCTTCAGCTACATGTGGAGGAGTTACTTTATCAAACTTCCCCCATATTAAACAAGTTGGAACATTGAAAAGGGGAAGATCTTTTGCCATATTGTGTCTAATAGCAGATTTTGCAAATGCCAGAAGTCTAATAATTGATTCTCTTTTATTTGCAATGTCAAAAACTCTATCGACTAATTCTTTTGTAGCAACTTCTGGGCAATAGAAAACTTCTTCGGTTTTTCTTTTTATGTAATCATAATCTCCTCTTCGTGGAAAAGTATCTCCCATTGCACTTTCATACAGTCCAGAGCTACCTGTAAGGATTAATGATTCTACTTTTTCTGGAAAAAGTTTCATAAATATTAAACCGATATGACCTCCCATTGAGTTTCCAATTAAAGTAGCTTTTTCAACTCCTATGTGATTCATAAATTTGTGAAGATAGTTTGCTTTGTTTTTTACAGAACATTTTAGAATTGGTGTTTCAAACAGCTTTAAATCTAAGCCGTAAACTTTATAGTCATTGGAGATAAAGTCAACCATCTCGCCAAAATTCTCTACACCGCCCATAAGGCCATGAAGTAGTATGATAGGTTTTCCAGATCCTTCTTCTAAGTATGTAAAATCTCCACTTGACTTAACCATAGATGTTTTTATTATTTACAAATTAACAAAAATTATTATTAAATCACTTTCAAAGTAACTTCAATACGCATTTTATTTAATGTTAAAAGTTATCAACAAAGTGGGTGTTAGTGGGAAAAAGTGGGGTTATTTTGTATATTTACATGAAAAATCAATAGAGTGATCAATATTCTTGGAACATATGAATGTAAGGTAGATGCAAAGGGAAGAGTTATGCTTCCGTCTGCTTTAAAAAAACAAATGACACCTTTTGTAAATGATGGCTTTGTAGTTAAGCGAAGTGTCTTTAATAAGTGTTTAGAGATACATCCTATGTCGGAATGGAATAAAATTATTTCTGAGGTTAATAAGTTAAATCGATTTGTAAAAAAGAATAATGATTTTATACGATCTTATATGTCTGGTCTTAAAATTATAAATATTGATAGTGTTTCTAGATTATTAATTCCTAAAGATTTGATTGCTTTTGCATCCTTAGATAAGGAGATTGTTTTGTCTTCCTCAGTAAATATTATTGAAGTTTGGGATAAAGAACAATATGAAGAGTCTGTTGCTAATTCATTAAAAGATTTTGGTTCATTAACTGAAGAGGTTATGGGTAATAATGTCGCTAATGACATACCATAGTCCAGTTTTACTTAAAGAAAGTATAGAGGGTTTAAATTTAAAACCCGATGGTGTGTATGTTGATGTGACCTTTGGTGGTGGTGGTCATTCTAAAGAAATTTTAAAATTTTTAAAAAATGGCAGACTATATTCTTTTGACCAAGATCATGATGCAACAGCAAATAATATAGAGTCAAGTAATTTTAAATTGATCAAAGCTAATTTTAGATTTTTAAAAAACTTCTTAAAGTTAGAAGGTATTGAGAAAATTGATGGTGTCATAGCGGATCTAGGGGTATCTTCTCATCAGTTTGATACTGCTGCAAGAGGTTTTTCTTTGAGGTTCGATAGTGAGTTAGATATGAGAATGAATATTGACTCTAATCTAAATGCAAAAGAAATTATTAATAACTATTCTGAAGAGCAATTGGCTAATATGTTCTTTATCTATGGGGATATTACTCAATCTAGAAAACTAGCTAAGCAAATTGTAAATGCTAGAAAAGAACAAAATATTTTAACTACAAGTGAATTGATTCTTATTGCAGAAAATTTGTCTCCAGTAAAAAAAAGAAATCAATTTCTTGCTAGAGTTTTTCAAGCAATCCGAATTGAAGTTAATGATGAAATCAATGCTTTAAAGGATATGTTAAATTCTGCAACTAAATTATTGAACCCAGGAGGTAGAATTGTTGTTATATCTTATCATTCTCTTGAGGATAAAATAGTGAAGAATCTTTTTAAGAAAGGTAATACAGATGGTGTTGTTGAGAAAGATTTCTTTGGTAATATATCCAAAGTGTTTAATCAAATAAATAAAAATGTTATTGTTCCAAGCTCGGATGAGTGCAGATTAAATAATCGAGCTACCAGCGCAAAAATGAGAGTTGCAGAAAAAATTGCTTATGTCAAAAAATAGATCAATTTTATCAGTGCTAAAGGGTGATTTTTTCTCAAAAAAGGAAAGTCAGAATTATTTTCCTTTTCTCTTTTTGATTATACTACTTCTGCTTTTAAATATTAGACTTTCTTTTAATGCAGAGTCTTTGCTTAAAGAATCTCTTAAACTTGAAAGACAAATTACTAGCTTAAGATTGACATATGTAAATACCAAATCCGAACTTATGAAAGTTTATAAAAGATCAGAAATTGAAGGTCTTGTAAAGGCTCAAGGGCTTAATTCTTCAAATAATCCACCAAGAATAATCGATTTTCATGAGTAATAAAATTAAAAAAACAAATATAAGAGCTATATTTTTATATCTAGTCATGTGTGGTTTGGCTGTTGTTATTGTTATGAAGATTTTATTTATTCAAACTTTACAGCCTCAAATAAGCAAGATAAATACTCCAAGCTTTGTGCCTCTTTCAGCTGCTAGGGGTAATATTTTTTCTGATAATGGATCTTTGTTGGCTATCTCAATGCCTCTTTATAATGTTTATTTAGATCTTAGTGTAATTGAAGATAAAATTTTTGTAAAAGAGTCATCTTCACTTGCTTTTGGTCTTTCTAATTTGTTTAAAGATAAAAGTTCAAATGAATATCTTAAATTTCTTAAATCAAATAGAAATAGTAAATATTTGAAATTAAAAAATAAGGTTACTTATAATCAATTAAAGGAACTAAAGGGTTTGCCTATTCTGAAGTTAGACAAAAACAAAGGTGGCTTAATTGCTGAAAAAAGAGCAAATCGTGAAAATCCATTTGGCATCTTAGCAAAAAGAACTATTGGTCTTCTTCGAAATTCTAATCCCATAGGGCTGGAAAGAGCTTACAATAAAACATTATCTGGATTAGATGGTTTACAGTTAAAACAAAAAATTGGAAAGAATCTTTACAGAGATGAAGATTCAGACCTAAACCTTAGTCCTCAAATAGGATGTGATATCGTTTCTACAATTAATATTGACATGCAAGATGTGGCACATCAAGCTTTAAGTAGCGCCCTTTTGAAGCATGATGCTGACTGGGGTACAGTAATATTAATGGAGGTGCAAACTGGTCATTTAAAGGTTGTTTCAAATTTAAAGAAAAATAAGGATGGGTCTTTTGATGAAAACTATAACCATGCAATTGCCAAACACTCAGAACCTGGTTCAACATTTAAGTTAGCATCTATTTTAGCTGGATTGGAGGATTCATTTTTCCAGTTAACTGATTCCATAGATACTGAAGATGGAACACATAAGTTTTCTGACAAAATAATGCGAGATTCAAAAAAAGGAGGCTATGGTAAAATTACCTTGGGTCAGGCTTTTGTTAAATCTTCCAATGTCGCAATTTCTAAAGTTGTAAATAAGTATTATAAAGATGAACCTCAGTTATTTATTGATAGAATATATAAAATGGGTTTATGCACCCCTCTTGATATTGAATTGCCATATCCAAATAGTTTACTTATAAAAAAGCCAGGTACTAAGCAGTGGAATAGTGTTACTCTTCCTTGGATGTCTATTGGGTATTCCTTGAGATTAACTCCTTTGCACATGCTTACATTTTATAATGCAATTGCAAATCAAGGAGTAATGGTCAAGCCTCTTTTTACAACATCAGTCATGAATGGAGGAAGGGTTATTTCTAAAAATAATATTGAGATTATCAACCCAGCAATTTGCTCAAAATCTTCAATTGATAAGATTTTGCCCTTTCTTATTAAAGTTGTTGATCAAGGAACAGCAAAATCAATAAAAAATACAAACTATAAAATAGCAGGTAAGACAAGTACGACATTGTTAGATTATGGATTAAGTGAAATTAATACTGAAAATGGTGAGGAAAATATCAAAAAGTATCAAGCATCATTTATTGGTTTTTTTCCTGCTAACAAACCAAAATATTCTTGTATTGTACTTGTAAATAATCCAAAAAAGAATGGTTTTTATGGCGGCGATGTAGCTGCGCCTATATTCAAAGAAATATCTGATAAAGTATTTGCTTCAGATATTTCTTTACATCAATCTATTGATAATGAAATAGAAAAAGAAAGTCTACCATTTGTTAGTAATGGCTTTAGTAATGATTTACATAATGTTTTAGAAAAATTAAATATTCCTTTTAATGCTCAGCAATCACAATGGTCAGTAGCAGACAAAAAAAATAATCAAATCAATTTAAGATTAAGAAATATTAATAATGATTTGGATAGAAATAAAATTCCTAGTTTATATGGAATGATTATTTCAGATGCAGTATTTCTTCTTGAAAATGCAGGTTTACAAGTTACTTTTAAAGGTAAAGGTAAAATTAAATATCAATCACTTGAAAAGGGTAAAGAATTTGATTTAGGTATGAAAATAAATTTAATTGCCTCATGATAAGTTTATCTAAATTAATTAAGAAAGTCAATGTTGTTTTGTGTTTAGGTCAACAAGAAAGATTAATTACCAATATATGTTTTGATTCACGAAAAGTCAAAACCAATGATTTGTTTATTGCTATTAAAGGGGTCTCTAGTAATGGTCATGATTTTATACAGCAAGCAATTGATCATGGTGCTTCAGTAATTATATGTGAGAATCAACCAGACAATTTAATTAATTCAGTTACTTATATTACTGTAAAAGACACAAGCCATACTTTGTCTATTATCTCAAGTAACCTTTATGATAACCCTTCTTCAAAGATTAAATTAGTTGGAATTACTGGTACAAATGGAAAGACAACAATCGTTAATCTTCTTTGTCAAATATTCACTCGATGTGGCTTTAAAGTAGGTGTTATTTCTACAATTGAGAATAAAATTGGTGATTTGACTATAGATAGTACTCATACTACCCCAAACCCTCTTCAAATAAATAATCTTTTATCTCAAATGGTTACAGAGCAATGCTCCTTTTGTTTTATGGAGGTTAGTTCTCATGCTGTTGTTCAAAAGAGAATTTCATTTCTTGAGTTTGATGCAGGTGTTTTTTCAAATATTACTCATGATCATTTAGATTATCATTTGACATTCAAAAATTATATTGATGCTAAACAACAATTCTTTTCTAATTTATCTTCAAAAGCTTTTGCTATTTCAAATAAAGATGATAAGAATGGTTTAATAATGCTTCAAAATACTAATGCAAAAAAATTTTCATATTCTTTAAAGTCAAATTCAGATTTTAAATGCAGAGTTATAGAAAATCATTTTGATGGAATGTTACTTGAAATTGATAGTATTCAATTTTGGGTTAAATTAATTGGTCAATTTAATGCCTATAACATTTTAGCTTCTTTTGCTACAGCGCATTTGTTTGGTATTACAGATGATAAAATTATTACATCACTCACCCTTTTAAGACCAGCAGAAGGAAGGTTTGAAGTTTTTAAATCGCAAAAAGAAGTTTTTGTTATTCTTGATTACGCACACACTGATGATGCAATGTCTAATGTTTTGAAAACAATTAAAAATATTTCCTCTAAGTCTCAATCAATAATTACTGTTTTTGGATGTGGAGGCGATAGAGATCGTTCTAAGAGAGCTAAAATGACTATGCAAGCTTGTCTGTATAGTTCTAAAGTTATTGTTACAAAAGATAATCCTAGAAATGAAAAACAAGAGCAAATAGTTTCTGATATGCTTGAAGGCTTAGAAGAAAGAGAAAATGAAAAAATTTTAGTTATAGACGATAGAAGTGCTGCAATAAAAACAGCCTTTGCTTTAGCAAAAAAAAATGATGTCATATTGATTTCAGGAAAGGGACATGAAAAGTATCAAGATGAAAATGGTGTTAAAATACTTTTTGATGATAAGGAGGAGATATTTAATAATATAAAAAATTAAAGAAATGATTTACTACATATTTGAATTCTTAGAAAACAATTATAATTTACCTGGTGCAGGTGTATTTCAATATATTTCTTTTAGGTCAGCACTTGCAATAATGACATCATTATTAGTTTCTCTTGTTTTTGGAGGAAAGATTATAAGATTTATAAAAAAGATGCAGATAGGTGAAGATGTTAGAAAGCTAGGCTTAGATGGAGAAGAAAATAAAAAAGGCACTCCAACTATGGGTGGACTCATCATTTTATCAGCGATTTTGATTCCAACAATTTTATTTGCTAGACTAGATAATATTTATATTCTAATTATGATTTTTTCAACTGTTTGGTTAGGGATAATTGGTTTTGTTGATGATTATATTAAAGTCTTTAAAAAAGATAAAGCAGGTTTAGCTGGAAAATTTAAAATTTTAGGGCAGGTTGGTATTGGTTTAATTGTTGCTCTAGTAATGGTGTTCAATAATCAAATAGTTGTTAAAGAAAAAATTGTTAGTTCAAATGGTCAGCAAAATTATGAATTTATAGAAGTAGCTCAGAAATCTTCTAAAACTACAATCCCATTTTTAAAAAATAATGAGTTTGATTATCAAAAATTAACATCTTGGATGGGAGATGGTATGAGTAAATATGCTTGGATTTTATTCGTACTAGTTGTAGTTTTAGTAATTACCGCTGTTTCAAATGGAGCAAATATGACTGATGGGCTCGATGGTTTAGCTACGGGAGTTTCAGCAATTATAGGAATAACATTAGCTGTTTTTTGTTATGTCTCCGGAAATATAATAGCTGCAGATTATTTAAATATAATGTATATACCATATTCTGGTGAGCTAGTAATTTACATGTCTGCATTTGTTGGTTCTTGTATTGGGTTTTTATGGTATAACTCTTATCCTGCACAAGTTTTCATGGGTGATACAGGTAGTTTAGCTTTAGGAGGAATAATTGCTGTTGTAGCAATTCTAGTAAGAAAAGAACTATTGATTCCAATTCTTTGTGGAGTATTCTTAATTGAAAATTTATCAGTAATTCTTCAAGTCGGTTACTTTAAATATACAAAGAAAAAATTTGGAATAGGAAAGCGGGTTTTTAAAATGGCCCCCCTTCATCATCACTACCAACTATTAGGCATTCATGAAAGTAAAATTGTTACAAGGTTTTGGATTGTAGGAATTCTTTTAGCTGTGATAACAATTGTAACTCTAAAACTAAGATAATTGAAATCTAACATTGTCATATTGGGTTCTGGTATAAGTGGTTTAGGTGCAGCAATTTTAGCGTCAAAACAAAATTATAATGTATTAGTTTCAGATTCTAAATATATTAATTCAGAAACTAAAAAGATTCTTATAAAGAATGATATTTCATGGGAAGAAAATGGTCATTCGGAGCAAAAAATTATCAAGTCTGATTTAATTATTAAAAGCCCAGGGATTTCTTCTTCAATTAATATTATTAAAAAAATTAAAGAATTTAAGGTTCCAATAATTTCAGAGATTGAATTCGCATCAAGATATACTAAAGCAAAAATTATTGCAGTTACAGGAACAAATGGCAAAACAACTACTACTCTTTTAATTTCTAAGATATTAAAAGATGCAGGATATAATGTTTTAACAGCCGGAAATATTGGCGTGAGTTTTTCTAAAGAAATTGCCGTCAGGAATTACAATTATATTGTGCTCGAAGTTAGCAGTTTTCAGCTAGATGATATTATTAAATTTAAACCAAATGTAGCAGTAATATTAAATATTACTGCTGATCATTTAGATAGATATAATAATAAATTTTCTGATTATAAAGCTTCTAAATTAAGAATAACATCTAACCAAGATGAACAAGATTACTTAATATATAATCAGGACCAATTAGATTTTATAGATACAAACGCAAAGAAGTTACCAATTTCTTTTACTAATAAAATTGATGAAGGAGGTTACTACCATCAGAATAAAATTAATATTAACATAAATAATTATAAAATGACAATACAGGAATTAGCATTACAAGGAAAACATAATACATTCAATTCAATGGCTGCAGCTATGGTAGCGAGAGTATTTGATGTTTCTGATACCATTATTAGACAATCATTAATTGATTTTGAAAATGTTGAGCATAGATTAGAGTATGTTCTTACATTGAATGGAATCGACTTTATAAATGACTCCAAAGCAACTAATGTAAATGCATCATGGTATGCACTGGAAAGTATGCATAAAAAATGTGTTTGGATTGTCGGTGGAGTTGATAAGGGAAATGATTATTCCGAAATTAAAAAAATTATTAATAATGATAATGTTCGAGCAATTATTTGTCTTGGTGAAAATAATGATAAGATTAAATCTTCATTTAAGCATGTTGTTGCTGATATATATGAGGCAGTTAATATGAAAGTAGCTGTTGAAATGTCTTATAATATTTCTAATTCTGGCGATACTGTTCTTTTATCTCCAGCTTGTGCAAGTTTTGATATGTACTCAAATTTTGAAGAAAGAGGTTATGAATTTAAAAAACAAGTTAGAAGCTTATAATATAAAAAATGCCTGATTTTATAAAAAATATTAATTTTCAAGGAGATAGAGGGATTTGGGGAACAGTAATTATATTGTCATTTTTATCTGTTCTTTTAGTCTATAGTACAGCAGGGGCTAATTACTTCTTTGGTCATTTAATTAGAATCATTTTAGGTATATTTTGCTTATATCAAGTACATCAAATTAAATTTAAATATTTTGCCAATATTGGGATGATTATCTATTTCTTAAGTCTTGTATTATTGATTTTGGTTATGGTAATTGGTGTAAATGTAAATGGAGCTTCCAGATGGTTATCCTTCGGAGGTATGCAGTTTCAACCATCTGATATAGCAAAGCTAGCAGTTTTAATATTTATGGCTAGGCAGTTAAGTAAATATAGAGAGGAAATAAAATCCTTTAAATATCTTTTTTTGTATGTTTTAGCTCCTCTGGTGTTAGTAAGTATACTGATTTTACCAAATAATTTATCTACAGCTATATTAGTGTTTATTAATGGTCTTGTGTTAATGATTATTGCTAGAGTTAGAAGTAAATTTATTCTTGGAATTTGTGGCGCTGCTATATTTTTATCTTTGATTTTATATTCCTCAGCTAAGTTTTTCCCCGAATCAGTTAATAAAATAATGCCTAGATCCTCCACATGGTTAAGCAGAGTTGATGCATATTTTATTAAAACAGATGGAAGTGATTTAAATAAGGATTATCAGCAAAGACAAGCTATGGTGGCAATATATAATGGTGGAATTTCAGGATTAGGTCCTGGTAAAAGTACTCAAAGAAATATATTGCCTTATTCATCTTCTGATTTTATATATGCTATTATGGTTGAAGAATATGGTTTGATAATTGGAGGTTTTTTACCAATATTATTATACCTGATTTTATTGCAGAGATCTATTGTTATTGCCTCTAAAACTTCTAGTTTATTTGGTGGTTTATTATCTATTGGATTAATGTTTAGTCTTGTTCTTCAGGCATTTATAAATATGCTTGTTGCTGTAGGTGTTTTTCCAGTAACGGGTCAAACTCTTCCACTAATAAGCATGGGTGGGACATCAATTTTATTTACATGTATAACAATAGGAATAGTATTAAGTATTAGTAGAGATTCAACTGACAGAAATTATGAGACAGCTTAAAGTAATAATTAGTGGAGGTGGTTCGGGAGGGCATATTTTCCCTGCATTATCTATTGCGAAATCCCTTGAGAAAAAAAACAAAAACATTAAATTTCTCTTTGTTGGTGCCAAGAATAAGATGGAAATGGAAAAAATCCCTAGCAACGGATATAATATTAAGGGGTTATGGATCAGTGGCTTTCAGAGAAGGTTTACAATTGATAATTTTTTATTTCCTATCAAATTATTTATAAGTCTTATTTCTTCTTATTTTATAATTAAAGATTTTAAGCCTGATTTAGTTATTGGCACTGGTGGATTTGCAAGTGGTCCAATTTTATATGTTGCTTCGAAGTGCAACATCCCTACACTTATTCAGGAACAGAATTCTTATCCAGGAATAACTAATAGAATATTGTCTCGATATGTGAATAAAATTTGTGTTGCATATGATAAAATGAATAGATTCTTTAATGAAGATAAACTCTTATTTACAGGAAATCCAATTAGAGAGAATATTAGTAATTTTAGTTCTTCAAAAGAAACAGGGTATGATTTTTTTAATTTAGATAACAACCAATGTACAGTTCTTGTCATCGGTGGGAGTCTTGGCGCCAGAACAATAAATCTTGCAATTAGTAATAGTATTAATTTTTTTAAGAAAAATAAAATAAATTTAATTTGGCAAACTGGTATTTCTTTTGAAAATAAAGCAAATAAAATAGTCTCATCGGTCAATATTAAAACTATTAAAAATTATCAATTTATTAATAGAATGGATTTAGCTTATAAGGTATGTGATATAATTGTTTCTAGAGCAGGAGCTATTGCAATTTCTGAATTGTGTTGTATTGGTAAACCTGTAATTTTAGTTCCATCGCCAAATGTTGCTGAAGATCATCAATATAAAAATGCACAATCACTAGTTAATAAAAATGCTGCGCTGCTAGTAAATGATAGCCAAGCAAATGATAAACTTGTAAGTACAATTGATTCACTTATTAATAACAAGAAGTTGCAAAATAATTTAAGTAAAAATATTAAAGAATTAGAAGTGCATAATTCATCTAATACTATAGCAGAGATTGCTTTAAACCTACTAAATGAGTAAAATAGAGAAATATAAAAATATTTTACTTTTGGGTGTTGGTGGTATTGGTATGAGTGCTTTAGCTAGATTTTTTAATTCAAAAAATAAAAATGTTTTTGGATATGATCAGCATCAAACAGTTATTACTGATGAGCTGCTATCAGAGGGGATAGAGGTTTTTTTTGATGATGATATTAATTCTATTCCACATGTTTTTCAAAAAAACAATACTGATAATTTAGTTGTTTATACCCCTGCTATTAATATAAATAACTCATTACTTTCTTTTTTTAATTCTAAAGGTTTTCTTGTGAAAAAAAGATCTGTTGTTCTTGGATTGATTTCTGAAAACTTCTTCACTATTGCTATTGCTGGCACACATGGAAAAACAACTACTTCAGCATTATTAACATGTTTACTTAAAGAATCTAATATTAATATAACAAGCTTTGTCGGTGGATTAAGCCGTAACTATAAATCAAATTTTATCCATTCTAAAAACCAAAATAATTTAAATAGCTCAGATGTTTTAGTGCTGGAAGCTGATGAGTTTGACAAATCCTTTCTTGAGCTTTATCCAGATATTGCTGTTATAACATCTATTGATAATGATCATCTAGATACCTATAAAAATATTGATGATATTAAATCTGCATTTCATAAATTCTCAAAACAAATTAAAAGTGGAGGCAGTTTAGTTTTAGAAGAAAATATTAGTGAAAACTTTAAGGATATTAATCACCTAAATAAATATACATATTCAAGTAAAAAAAAATCCGACGTATATGCTAAAAAAAACATAAGAATTGGTAGTTCTATAAAGTTTGATATTCAGTTAAGTAATCAGGCAAAGAAATTATTATCACAAGATATCGCCTATATTAATGATTTTGTTTTACACATGCCTGGCCAGCATAATCTTAGTAATAGCTTAGCTGCTATTACAGTTTGTATGATTTTAAAAATTGATATTAATGAAATTGTAAAAAGCTTAAATGTTTTTAAAGGAATTTCTAGAAGGTTTGATGTTCATATAGATTCAGTAAAAAATGTTTATATAGATGATTATGCTCATCATCCAAAAGAAATAATGATGACACTCTTAACTGCTAAGGAGCTGTTTCCTAAAAGAAAGCTTACTGTTGTTTTTCAGCCGCATTTATATTCAAGAACAAAAGATTTTGCCCAGGAATTTGCATCATCACTAAATTTAGCTGAAGAATTAATTATTACTAATATTTTTCCTGCTCGTGAGCAGCCTATTATTGGAGTTGATTCTAATATGATTTTAGATTTCTGCTCAAATGATAAAAAACAAATTTGTGATACATCTGAAGTTTTAGATGTTTTAAGTAAAAATAAAATTGATGTTTTAGTTACACTTGGTGCAGGAGATATTAGTAGTTTGGTAGAGCCAATAAAACATATGTTAAACTAATGGCAGTAATAATCAAAATATTTAAGTGGGTATTCATAATTTGTTTATTTATCACTTTAATCTCTTTTACTTCTTTTAGTTTTAATAAAGATGAATTTTCAATATCAAAAATTCATATTGATTCAATTAGCCAAAATTTCATTACTGAAGATATTTTGCGAAAGTATTTAAAAGATGATTTTTCATTTAATTCTGACTCAACATCATTTGATCTTCAGCTTATAGAATTAGCATTAAATGATAATCCATATATTAAAAATAATCAAGTTTTTTATGAATTGTCAAATGGTGTTTCTCTAAATATTAAAACAAGAAACCCCCTTTTACGAATATTAACAAATGATACAACATATTATATTACTGATGATTGTAGCTTAATGCCTTTTTCTAGTGATTTTACATCTAGAAGTTTAGTCGCTAGCGGTAATATTCGGTTTACCCAGCAATCTTCCCTTTGTGAACTATCTAAATATATTAATAGTAATGAATTTTTGAAATCTTTAATAGGGCAGATATATATTGATTATAATTCAGAAATAATCTTAATCCCAAGAATCGGTAATAATGAAATTCTCTTTGGAAACTTTAATAATATCGATATAAAGTTTAATAAGTTATTAATGTTTTATACCAAAATTATTCCTAAAAAAGGATGGCAATTTTATAGTAAAATTAATCTAGCATTTGAAGATCAAATAATTTGTTCAAAAAATTAATACATGCAAACAAAAGAATTAAATCATAATAATCAAATAGTAGTCGGTTTAGATATCGGTACAACAAAGGTTTCTATTATTGTTGGTGTGAAGAATAAATTTAATAAAATTGAAATTCTATCTACTGGAAAAGCTCCATCAAATGGAGTTTCTCGAGGTATTGTAGCTAATATAGACAAGACAGTTGAATCAATTAAAATTGCTCTAGGACAAGCCCAATCTAAAATTGATTTTAAAATCAAAGATGTTATTGTTGGTATTGCCGGCCAACATATTAAAAGTTTACAGCATAGAGGGCAAATTGTTAGGGATAATGTAGAAATTGAAATTGGTCAAGATGATATCGATAAATTAAAGGATAATATGTTTAAACTTATAACTATTCCAGGTGAGGAGGTTATACATGTTATTCCACAAGAATATACAGTTGATGGTATTGACGGTATCCAAGATCCTAAGGGAATGGCAGGAGTTAAGTTAGAGGCAAATTTCCATGTTATTACGGCTCAAGTAGGAGCAGTAAGAAATATTATGAGATGTGTAGAGAAAACAGGTCTTAATCCTAAAGAATTAATTTTGGAGCCTTTTGCTTCTGCTGTAGCAACTCTTGATGATGATGAGAAAAGAGAAGGAGTTGTTTTAATAGATATAGGAGGCGGAACAACCGATGTAGCTATTTTTCTTGATAAAATAATTAGACACACTGCTGTAATACCATTTGGAGGGAATATTATTACGCAAGATATAAAAACTGGTTTGTCAATTTTAGAAAAGCAAGCTGAGTTGTTAAAAGTGAAGTTTGGTTCCTCGATGTATACTGATGATCAAGAAAATGTCATGGTTTCAATTCCAGGATTAAGAGGAAGAGATCCAAAAGAAATAGCTCTTAAAAATTTATCGGAAATTATCAAAGCTAGAATGGAAGAGATTATTGATTTAGTATATCATGAAATTAAGGTTTCAGGTTATGAAAATAAATTAATGACGGGAATTGTTTTAACAGGTGGAGGTTCTCAAATAAAAAATTTACCACAATTAGTTTCTTTTATTACAGGAAAAGAAACAAGAATTGGTTACCCAAATGAACATTTAGGCAATGATTCAAAGGATAAAGTTACAAGTCCAATGTATTCTACAGGAGTTGGATTAGTTCTTAAAGGTTTTGAAAAGATTAAAAATAATAGTGAAAATATAGAAAATGATTCCAAAGTTACTGTATCAGAAGATTCTATTGTTGAAGGTTCTACTAAAGGTGGAAGTTTTATAGATAGAATGAAACAGTTTTTTGAAGAAGATATTAATTAAATTTAAAAAATAATAATATGAGCATAATAGAGACAGAATTTGAATTTCAACTTCCTAAAAATCAATCATCACAGATTAAAGTTATGGGAGTAGGAGGAGGTGGAAGTAATGCAGTTAATTACATGTTTGAGCATGGTATTAAAGGAGTAGACTTTGTGATTTGTAATACAGATTTACAAGCATTGGAAGCTAGTCCAATTCCTACAAAAATTCAATTAGGAGAAAATTTAACTGAAGGACTAGGAGCTGGATCTAATCCTGATGTAGGAATGAAAGCTGCTCAAGAAAGTGCTGATAGAATTAATGAACTACTGGATGCTAATACTAAGATGTTATTTATAACTGCTGGAATGGGTGGTGGTACAGGAACAGGTGCAGCGCCCGTCATTGCAGAAATAGCAAGAGAAAAAGGAATATTGACTATTGCCGTAGTAACTCACCCTTTTACAAATGAGGGAGGTTATAGAAAGCAGTACGCTAAAGAAGGCTTAGAGGAATTAAAAAAACAGGTTGATACATTATTAATAATTAATAATGATAAACTAATTGAGGTTTATGGTGATCTAACATTAACTCAAGCTTTTGGTAAAGCGAATGAAGTACTTAATACAGCTACCAAAGGTATAGCTGAAGTTATTTCTCAGCACCTTTTAGTTAATATTGATTTAAATGACGCAAGAAAAGTACTTGAAAATAGTGGTACAGCTGTAATGGGTCAGGCTCAAGCTACAGGAGAAAATAGAGCGATTGAGGCTGTTACTGAAGCATTAGACTCACCTCTATTAAATGATAATGAAATTTATGGGGCAGAACAAGTGCTTTTAAAGATTGTCACTGGCTCAGGTGATGATGAAATCAAAATGTCAGAGTTAAGTAAAATTAAAAATAAGATTCAATCAGCAGCAGGTAGAGATGTTAATATAATAGAAGGTATTGGAATTGACCCTGATTTAGGAAGTGCTGTAAGTGTTACAGTTATTGCTACAGGATTTGAAACTAAAAGAGTTAATGATCCAATTACAATAGATTTAGAAAGTAGTGATTTTTCAAAAGATGACGAAAAACTAGAAAATAATTTTATAAATGAAAAAACTGATTCTTCAAATGTGCAACAAACACTATCTTTAGAAGAAGATTCACTACAAGATTATAGTGAAACCAAATATCAAAATAATTTATCCTCTTTTAAGGATAAAGAATATCAAAATGTAGAAGCTAGTGTATTAGTCGAAGAAAAAATTGTTCTTGAATTAGAGGATGAAGAACCTGAAGAAGCAATGCCTATTATATCTTTAGATTTAGATGAGAAAATAGAGGAGGAAAATTCTGAAGAGTTTATTTCTGATATTCTAAATTCAGAAGAAGATATACAAAATGAATCCAATGACAATGAAATTATTTTAAATTCTGATACTGAAACACTAACTAATGCTAATTCTATGAGAGTTGAAGCAAGGGAAAGAGAAAATAGATTACGTGAGATTTCTATTAAATTACGAACCCCTTCTGGCCTAACCAAGCTCGAAAATGAGCCGGCATACAAAAGAAGTAATGTCACACTTGAAAAAAACACACATTCATCTGAAAATGAATTGTCTCGTCTTTCTTTAAACAAAGAAGGTTTGCAGAATAGTAATAAATTTTTACATGATAATGTTGACTAGAAATAATTTAATTCAAAAAAAAGCCTGCTATAAGCAGGCTTTTTTAAGTTACAGAAAAAAATTACATCATTCCTGGCATGCCACCTCCTCCCATAGGGGGCATAGTTGGCGGATTATCTTCCTTAATGTCAGAGATTACACATTCTGTAGTAAGTAGCATTCCAGCAACTGATGCTGCATTTTCAAGCGCTACTCTTACAACTTTTGCGGGGTCAATTACCCCTGCTTTATAAAGACTTTCAAACTTCTCTGTCTTAGCATTAAAACCAAAATCATCCTTTCCGTCTTTTACTTTTGCAACAATAACAGATCCTTCCATACCAGCATTTTCCACTATTTGTCTTAATGGTTCTTCAACTGCTCTACAAATAATATTAATACCAGTTTGTTCATCATCATTTTCTGTTTTTATCTTTGATAGTGAATGTGTTGCTCTTAAAATTGACACTCCACCTCCAGGTACAATTCCTTCTTCAACTGCTGCTCTTGTTGCAGCTAAAGCATCATCTACTCTATCTTTTTTCTCTTTCATCTCAACTTCTGTAGCTGCGCCAACATAAAGAACTGCTACACCCCCTGCAAGTTTTGCTAACCTTTCTTGAAGTTTTTCTTTATCGTAATCGGAGGATGTTGTTTCGATTTGTGCTTTAATTTGATTTACTCTAGTAGTTATTGAAGCTTTACTTCCCGCTCCATTTACTATAGTGGTATTATCTTTATCAATTACAATTTTTTCAGTATTACCAAGCATCTCTAATGTAGTTGCTTCCAGCTTAAAACCTCTTTCTTCAGAAATTACTGTTCCATTAGTAAGTATTGCTATATCTTCAAGCATTGCTTTTCTTCTATCTCCAAATCCAGGAGCCTTTACTGCTGCTACTTTTAGGGCCCCTCTAATTTTATTTACAACTAATGTTGATAAGGCTTCGCCATCAACATCTTCAGCAATAATCATCAGTGGTTTACCGGTTTTAGCAGTTTGTTCTAGAATCGGAAGCAAGTCTTTCATTGCTGATATTTTTTTATCATATATTAAAATGAATGGATTTTCTAGCTCAACTTCCATTTTATCTGCATCTGTAATAAAATACGGAGATAAATATCCTCTATCGAATTGCATTCCCTCTACTATTTCGACATGTGTTTCAGTACCTTTAGCCTCTTCTACAGTAATAACACCTTCGGTTTTTACTTTTTTCATTGCTTCTGCAATTAATGAACCTATAACACTATCATTATTAGCTGAAATGCTTGCTACTTGTTCAATTTTCTCATAACTATCCCCAACTTTTTGAGCTTGATTTTTAATATCTTTAACAATATTTTCAACTGCTTTATCAATACCTCTTTTTAAATCCATTGGGTTTGCCCCAGCTGCTACGTTCTTCAATCCATTAGATATAATTGCTTGTGCAAGAACTGTTGCAGATGTTGTTCCGTCTCCAGCAATATCATTTGTTTTTGAGGCTACTTCTTTAACCATTTGAGCTCCCATGTTCTCTAAAGGATCTTCTAATTCAATTTCTTTTGCAACAGTAACACCATCTTTTGTTATTGAGGGACCTCCAAATTGTTTATCAATTACAACATTTCTGCCCTTTGGACCAAGTGTAACCTTAACGGCATTAGCTAATGCATCTACTCCTCTTTTTAATGCATCTCTTGCCTCTGTATCAAATGTTATTTTTTTTGCCATTTTTATAATTTTATTATTATTTTATTATTGCTAATATGTCAGATTCTTTAACTATTAAATAATCTTCTCCTTCATATTTCAGTTCAGATCCCGCATATTTTCCATACAGCACTGTGTCTCCAGTTTTTACAGTCATTTTATGATCTTTTGTGCCAGATCCAACGGCAAGCACGTGCCCTTTTTGTGGTTTCTCTTGAGCTGTATCTGGAATAATTATGCCTGAAGCAGTTTTGGTTTCAGCTTGAGCTTGTTGTAAAATCACATTATCCCCAAGAGGTTTAATATTAATCTTTTTCATATATTTTGAATTTTAATTGTTAACTATTAAAGGAATGTGCATAAATTATGCCACAAACTTTTTTATGTTAATATGTCATGAGTTTTTTTCTATTCAACTGGATTTGATGGTAGGTTTGGAATAACTACTTCATCAATTTGTTCTTGTGCTTTAATTTCTTGTAAATCCTCTGAACTATTTCTAGGAATAGAAAAGTTTGATAATAAACTTAATGAAATTAAAGCTATCGCAAGAGTCCAAGTTGCTTTTTCAAGAAAATCTGTAGTTTTTTTTGCTCCCATAATTTGATTTCCACTGCCACCAAAAGAAGATGATAGTCCTCCACCTTTAGGGTTTTGAACTAATACTACAAGAACTAAAAGGATAGAAGTGATTATGATTAGTATTGCAAAAATAGTATACATGTTATTTATTTTTTATTTCTAAAATTATTTTAATTTGTTCTGCAAAGAAACCACTTTTTTGTGGAAATTTCAATTTTAATTTTTCATATGCATAAATTGCTTTTTCAAAATGTCCTTGTACTAGATAAACTTTAGCCAAAGTTTCAGTAACAATTTCTGTGTTTTCTTCTAAACTTTTCTTAGCATTTTCTGTTGGTTTAAAGAATTTTTTGTCTTTATTTATTTTAATACTCGGTTTGAGATCAATAAAATTATCTATTAATTCTTTTTCGTCAACTTTTAATCTTTTTATCTTAGATACTTTAGTAATTGCTAACCATTCTGAAAAAGAATGCATCTCATTTTCTGAAAAATTAAGTACTTCTATATTGGATTTAGTTTTTAGTGGTTCTACTTTTTCAATAGTAAAATTATTATTATTTGAAATTATATCAAATAAAACTTTTCTATTTTCTGAATATGCTGCGGCAATTTTGATTTTATGATTAAATCGTATACTATCAATATTTTTTAATCCTTTGCTTAGAAGAATATGTGCTGATGAAAAATAAGGGTATTTTTTTATAATTTGATTTAAATTAGTTACCATATTTTCATCAATTGAACTCACATTCAATAATGCATTTTCTATTGTATTATTTCTTACCAATTTACGACGGATTTATTAAAAACATCATCAATTAGCTGTTTGCTTATCTCGTCTATTAATTCTTCCTCAATAACATTTAAATTTAAGTTACTGTCAAAATCTTTATATCTGCTAAAAGTTTGATCAAAATTATTTTCTGATTGAAAGCGATTACTGTATTTAACTTTGATAGAAATTGTTAGTCTATTTTGCCCGGCGGTTTCATTTGAATTAATTGACATGGGCTTAATCTCGTATTTAGTTATCTCTCCGCTAAAGTGTAAATCTCCATCTTGATTTTCTAATTGAAGATTTGTTCTTTGCACAAAAAAATCTTTTAATTTCTCGCTAATAATTTGGCTTAGTATAGGTTGTTTTGTAAGAGCATTGTTTTCAAAATAATCAATAGATATACTTTTAGCCTCAGAAGGAATTGAAGACCCACTAAAAGAATAAATTCCGCATGAACTGCATAATAATAAGAATGATATTGTAATTGATTTAATCATGTTAAATTTCAAACTCTTTAATTTTTCTATAAAGAGTTCTTTCAGAAATGCCAAGCTCTTTTGCTGCATCTTTTCTTCTGTCTTTATGTTTGTTTAAAGCTTTAATAATTAATTTTTTTTCTTGTTGCATAAGTGAAAGGTTTTCTTCAATTTCTATTATGTTTTGTTCCTTTATAACGTCATTTGGAGCTGTATCTTTAATTTTATTAAAAATATCTTTTGTACTTTCTTTTGAGTTATTATTTTGATTATCGTTAATCAGATTATATGTTATCTTTTTAAGATCCCTAAGGTCTTTTTTCATATCAAAGAGAACTTTGTATAAAATTTCTCTTTCAGAAATATCTGCTTTTTCCTCATCATTAAAAATAGCAGGTGTTGTTGATATGTTTTCTGGTAAATGTGATTTGAGATTTTCTAATGAAATATTTCTCTCTTTTTCAATAACTGAAATTTGTGCTACAAAATTCTTTAATTGTCTCACATTTCCCGGCCAATAATAATTTTGAAGTAGCTCTGCAGCATCTTTTTCAAGCTCTACAGGAGGAGTACTATATTTCTCTGCAAAATCATTTGCGAATTTCCGAAATAATAAATTAATATCATCTTTTCTTTTTCTAAGTGGCGGTAGATGGATACTAATTGTATTCAATCTGTAATACAAATCTTCTCTAAACTTTCCTTTTTTAACATTTTCCTGCATGTTAATATTTGTAGCGGCAATTATTCTAACATTTGTTTTTTGAGACTTAGATGAGCCTACCTTTATATATTCGCCATTTTCAAGAATTCTTAAAAGTCTTACTTGGGATGAGAGTGGAAGCTCACCAATTTCATCAAGGAATATAGTTCCATTATTTGCTGCTTCAAAATATCCTTTTCTTGTTTCATTTGCACCAGTGAAAGCTCCTTTTTCATGCCCAAAAAGCTCACTATCTATTGTTCCTTCTGGAATAGCACCACAGTTAACAGCAATAAAATTATTGTGTTTTCTATTACTATTATGATGAATGATCTGTGGAATTGTTTCCTTTCCAGTCCCACTTTCACCGCTGATTAGAACAGAAATATCAGTTTTAGCAACTTGCAGCGCAACCTTAATTGCTCTGTTTAGCAAAATATTATTTCCTATAATGCCAAATCTCTGTTTTGAAGTTTTAATATCCATTTATTTTACTACTTTACCTTTTAATGTTCCTGCTGTACAGTCATGTATTTTTACTTTTACATATTCGCCAGGATTTAACATGTTCTTTTCAAAAACTACCACGCAGTTATGAGTTGTTCTTCCGTAATAGTGTAATTGAGATTTTTTTGAAGTGCCTTCTATTAAAACTTCATATGTTTGATTGATTCTTTTTTTATTATTTTCAAGTGATTGTTTTTGTTGTTTGGCTATTACTTCAACTAATCTTCTTTGTTTTACTTCCTCGCTAATATCATCCTTAAATTTTCGTGATGCAGCTGTATTTGGTCGTTCAGAATACTTAAACATATAACCATAGTCATATTTAACATAATCCATCAAGCTTAATGTTTCTACATGATCTTTTTCTGTTTCTCCACAAAAACCTATTATCATATCCATTGACACTGTACAATCAGGGATTTTAGTTTTAATTTTATCAATCAAGTTTATGTATTCTTGCCTGTTGTATCCTCTATTCATTTTCTCCAAAATTTTACTGCTTCCTGACTGAACCGGTAAATGAATATAGTTGCAAATATTTTTGAATTTTGCAATTACATCAATTACACTATCCATCATGTCCTGAGGGTTTGAAGTTGAAAATCTAATTCTTAATTTTGGATTTATTTGTGCAACTTTTTCTAATAGTTGTGCAAAATTAACTGCATTTTCTTTTTGTTCAAATGTTGCCTTTTTAAAGCTTCTTTTTGGACCGCCTCCATACCATAAATATGAGTCAACATTTTGTCCAAGAAGGGTTACTTCTCTATACCCATCTTTAAATAAATTATTACATTCATTTAAAATACTTTCTGGATCTCGGCTTCTTTCCCTGCCCCTTGTGTATGGGACAACACAAAAAGTACACATATTGTCACAACCTCTTGTTATAGAGACAAAAGCAGTGACCCCATTACTACCTAATCTTACTGGACTAATGTCTGCATAGGTCTCTTCTTTAGATAAAATTACATTGACAGCTTTTCTGCCATCATTTGCTTCTTTTATTAAATTGGGAAGATCTCTGTATGAATCTGGTCCCACAACAATATCAACTAATTTTTCTTCTTCTAAAAATTTTTCTTTTAATCGCTCAGCCATACAGCCTAGTACTCCCACAATCATTGATGGGTTTGATGTTTTTTTAATTGAATTATAAAGTTCTAATCTTTTTCTTACAGTCTGCTCTGCTTTATCTCTGATTGAGCATGTATTAACAAAAACTAAATCTGCTTTTGTAATATCTTTTGTTGTACTAAAATTTTCTTTCAATAAAATTGATGCAACAACTTCACTGTCTGCAAAGTTCATTTGACAGCCATAACTTTCTATGTAGAGTTTTTTTGATCCTTTTTTAGAATTATTAATTTCTAAGACATTACCTTGCTTATCCTCATCAATTTTTTTAGTTAGTAATGTTTCAATATTCATATTCAATTTAAAAGTCCAAAAGTAATAAAAACTGACAATATGTCATAGATTAAATATATATATTATATAATAATATAATTTAAATCAGGCCTAAAATCATTTTTTTATTTACAAAAATCTTTCTTTAATTTGCAAAAAAAAACACATGTCTAAAAACTTAGTTATTGTTGAGTCTCCAGCCAAAAAGAAAATTATACAAGGATACTTAGGTAAAGATTTTATTGTTGAATCAAGTATTGGTCACATAAGGGATCTTCCATCTAAAGGTGGTATGTCTATTGATATTCAAAATGGTTTTGCACCTAACTATGTAGTTTCTGAGGATAAGAAAAAAGTTGTTAGTGTACTTAAAAGTGCTGTTAAAAAAGTTGATACTGTTTGGCTGGCAACAGATGAGGATAGAGAGGGGGAGGCTATTGCTTGGCATCTTACTGAAGCATTAAAACTTGATGCTACAAAAACAAAAAGAATTGTTTTTCATGAAATAACAAAAAAAGCAATTTTAAAGGCAGTTGAAAATCCAAGAACGCTAGATATAAATTTAGTGAATGCTCAGCAAGCTAGAAGGGTTTTGGACAGATTAGTTGGTTTTGAGCTGTCTCCAGTTCTTTGGAGGAAAGTAAAACAAGGTCTATCAGCTGGTAGGGTGCAATCTGTCGCTGTAAGATTAATAGTTGAAAGAGAGCAAGAAATTACAAATTTTCAATCTACTTCAGATTTTAAAGTAGTTATTTATTTGCTTAATGAAAGTGGAGAGGTGATTAAAACAGAGCATCCAAAAAGATTTAAAACATATGATGAGGCAAATGGCTTTATGTTGAGTTGTAAAGATACTGATTATATTATAAAAAATTTAGAGAAAAAAGCTGCTAAGAAATCTCCAACAGCACCATTTACAACATCTACTCTACAACAAGAAGCTTCTAGAAAACTAGGTTTTTCAGTTAATCAAACAATGATGGTTGCTCAAAAACTTTATGAGCAAGGAAAAATAACATACATGAGAACAGATAGTGTAAATCTGTCTCAAGATGCATTGGATGCAGCTGAAAATCAAATTACTAAATTGTATGGTCAGGAGTATTCTCAAAGAAGAACATATTCAAGTAAAGCTAAGGGCGCGCAAGAGGCTCATGAGGCTATAAGACCGTCTTACATGGAAAATAAACATGTTGATGGAGATTCTTCTCATCAAAAACTTTATGATTTAATTTGGAAAAGAACTATTTCTTCTCAAATGTCCGATGCGAAAATCGATAGAACTGTTGTTACTGTGGGTCTTTCTAATTCATCTGATAATTTAATAGCTAGAGGAGAGATTATAACATTTGAGGGGTTTATGAAAGTTTATCTGGAAGGAAAAGATGATGAAATTCAATCAGAAAAAGGTGTTTTGCCAAAACTTGAAATAGGTGAGAAGTTAGAATTACAAGATGGTCTTGCATCCGAACAATTCACAAGACATCCTGCTAGATATACTGAGGCTAGCCTTGTTAAGAAAATGGAAGAATTAGGGATTGGAAGACCTTCGACATATGCTGCTACTATTACAACTGTTCAAAAGAGAGGGTACGTTGAGAAAGATACAAGAGATGGGTATGAAAGAATATCAAAAGTAATAGAGCTTAAACATAACCAACTTGAAGCAAAAGAGATCTCTTCAATGACAGGAGCAGAAAAAAATAAGTTATTTCCAACTGATATAGGAATTGTTGTAACTGATTTTTTACTTGAAAATTTTAATGATGTGATGCAATATAGTTTTACTGCAAGTGTTGAAAATGAATTTGATGAAATTGCAGAAGGAAAAAAAGTTTGGAATGAAATGATTGCTAATTTTTATAAAGGATTTCATGATAAAGTAAATGTAGTTTCAGATTCTGCTGGAAAAGCATTAGGGGAAAGGTTGTTAGGTGTTGATGCCAAATCAGGAAAAAATTTATATGCAAGAATTGGTCCTTTTGGACCAATGGTAGTTTTAGGTGAGAAAAGCGAAGATGAAGATGCTCCAAAACCTAAATATGCCTCTTTGCTTAAAGGGCAGACAATTCAAACAATTACTCTTGAAGAAGCAATGAAATTATATGATTTGCCTAGAGTTGTTGGTGTTTATAAAGAAGAAAATATCGTAGCTGCTATTGGTCGTTTTGGTCCTTACTTAAGGTTTGACGGTAAATTTACTTCTATAAAAAAAGATGATAATGAAGATCCTTTAACAATTTCTTTAGAAAGAGCTATTGAATTAATTGAAATTAAAATACAAGCCGATAAAGATAGATTAGTTGCTAATTTTGAAGGGAGTCCACATGTGCAAGTTTTAAATGGAAGATATGGTGTGTTTATTCAAGTTACTCCTGATAAGGGTAAAAAAATTAATGTAAAAATTCCTAAAGACGTTGATCCTAAGTCACTGACTCGAGAAGATTGTTTAAATTTGATGGAGAATAATAAAAAAAAATAGTAAAATAATTTAATCATGCTAGATTTAAAATCTTTTTTTCATCCTAATGATGATAGTTTGTTTTTAAATAGTGATTGGTTGGTAACTCAAATTGGAACAAACATTGATTTTCATTCTTCAAAAAAATTTCCTGATGTAAAATTTTGTGAAATTGCAATTCTAAGTGTAAATGAGTACAATGGATCTGATAATAATAGTTATTCTAAATCGTGTAAAATCAGAAAGGAATTATATGATTTACACATTGACAACAAACCTAGAATATGTGATTTAGGTGATCTTAAGCTCGCAGAAAATAGAAAAGAGTCCTTTGAAATAATACAAAATGTTATCAGAGAGCTTGTTTACAATGGGATAATTCCTCTGGTAATAAATGGAGGGCAAGATATCTCTTATGCCGTTTATAAAGCATATTCTAAATTGGATAAAACAATTTCATTTAGTGTTGTAGATAGCTCATTTGATATTGGTAATGAAAAGGATATTCTTTCAAATAAATCTTACCTTGGAAAGATTCTTAATACAAAACCAAACCATCTTTTTAATTATTCAAATATTGGTTATCAAAGTTATTATGTTTCTAGTTTGGCTCTAGAAATGCTAGAGTCACTATCTTTTGATGCTATTAGATTGGGTGAAGTGAAATCTGCTATTGAAAATATTGAGCCAGTAATGAGGAATACTGACTTTCTAAGCTTTGATCTTTCGTCAGTACAAAATATTTTTGCTCCAGCTAATTGTTATAGTTCTCCAAATGGCTTTAATGGTGAAGAGGCTTGTAAGTTAATGAGGTATGCTGGTATTAGTGATAAGATTAGTTGTATTGCTATTTCTGAATATAATCAAAAACTCGATGGAGATAGTCAAACTGCCAAATTAATTGCTCAAATGATTTGGTATTTTTTACTTGGGTATCGGGCTAGAAAAAATGAATTAAATCCAAATATTAAAAATTGTATAAAATATACTGTCACATTTGAAGATGGTAAAAATGAAATTATATTTTATAAAAGTAATCTAAGTGGTCGCTGGTGGATGGGGGTTCCTTTTAAATCTGCGTCACATAACGAATTAGATTGTTTTTATGTAGCATGCTCTTATTCAGATTACGAACTTGCTAATAAAGGTGAGGTTCCTGAGAGGTGGATTAAAACTTTTAATAAACTTAGTTAGAGGGGTTATTTTTATTAAGTTAAGTTTTTAATACACATGTATTTAGATTGCTTTAAAGTTAATTTATCTACTTTCGTATTCTTAGATTTGTGAAAAATTGCTTAATTTAGCGCAAAAAATTATAGTTAGTTAACTTTTTAAACCATATGAAAAAAATATTTCTTCTTGTTTTATTTTGCTACTCTACTACTTTTGTTGATGCTCAGCAAGATGCTCAGTTTAGTCAGAATATGTTTAATAAACTAGCTAGTAACCCTGGATTTGCAGGAAGTAATCAAGCTATTTCGCTTACGGGACTTTTTAGGTCTCAGTGGACAGGTTTTGAAGGTGCTCCAAAAACTACAAATATTAGTGGACATCTTCCTGTTAGTGCATTAAATGGTGGTTTAGGGCTTACGATTATTTCAGATGAGATTGCTCAATTTGAAAACACATCAGTTTCTCTTAGCTATGCTTACAGAACTCAAGTTGGTTCTGGTCAACTTGGAATTGGTTTAAATTTAGGTATTATCCAAAGTGGTCTTGATGGATCATTATTAAATCCAGCATCAGGAGGAGATGTGGCAATTCCAACTGAAAGTATTTCAGGTAGTGCATTAGACTTAGGCTTTGGTGTTTATTTCAACACTCAAGATGCTTACTTTGGTCTTTCAACAAGTCATGTTAATAATCCTAGTATAGAACGATCTGATAACACATCTTATGAATTATCACAACATTATTTTTTGATTACGGGTCTTTATCACCAAATTAGTTCTACACTATCACTAAATCCTTCCATTTATTTAAAATCTGACGGAACTACATCTCAGCTTGATATTAATACTAATTTGATTTATAATAATAAGCTATGGGGAGGACTTAGCTACAGATTAGATGAAGGTTTAGTTATCTTAACAGGAGCAGAAATTATTGAGGATTTAAAAATGGGAATAGCATATGATCTTGTTTTTAGTGACATTAATAAAAATAGTATAGAGATTATGTTAGGATATGACTTTAAAATCAAAGTGGAAAATCAACTTAAAAAATACAAGAATCCAAGATTCTTATAAAATATTTGTTTAACTCATTCTTTGTAATGAAAAATAAAAATAATTATGAAAAAAATATTATTAATTAGTTCAATTGTTGGTCTGCTTTCTTCTTGTGGACAATCTGGTAATGGAGAGCTTGTAGGAGTTCAAAAGCGTGATGCTTGGAACCCTACTGATCCTTATGGGATGGTTTTTATTCCACAAGGAAGCTTTGTTATGGGTCCTTCTGATCAAGATGTTCCTTTTGCTAATGTTTCTGCTGCAAAAAGAGTATCTGTTGGTGCTTTTTATATGGATGAAACAGAAATTACTAATAATGAATACAGACAATTTACAAATTATGTTAGAGATTCTCTAGCTCATCTAATTTTAGGAGAGGCTGGTATTGAGGGGCATTTGATTGAAGAAGATCAATTTGGAAACTTCCTAGATCAACCAAGAATTAATTGGAAAACAAAAATTAGATGGAATGATCAAGAAGTTAGAGAGATTTTAGAAGATGATATGTATGTGTCATCAAGAGAAAGATTTAATAGTCAAAGAGAATTTGATACTAGAAAATTTATTTATAAATACCAAAATCTTGATCTTCAAGATGCTGCTATTAAGGAAAATAGAGAAAATGATGCTTCTGGTGGTAGAGATAGAAGTGAGTTTTTATCAACCGAAGAGTTAGCTGTATATCCTGATACTCTTGTATGGATGCATGATTATGCTTATTCTTTTAATGAGCCATATACTAAGAATTATTATTCTCATAGTGCTTTTGATGATTATCCTGTTGTTGGAATAACTTGGAAACAAGCTGTTGCCTTTACAAAATGGAGAACTCTTATGATCAATAAATTTAGAAAAGCATCTAAACAACCTATACTTCCAGATTTTAGGCTGCCAACTGAATCTGAATGGGAATATGCCTCTAGAGGTGGGTTAGATTTATCCCCATACCCTTGGGGAGGTCCTTACACGAGAAATAATAAAGGTTGTTTTTTAGCAAACTTTAAACCATTAAGAGGTAATTACACTGCTGATGGTGGTATTAAATCAATTAAAGTTGGTTCATATAATCCTAATGGTTTTGGTCTTTTTGATATGGCAGGAAATGTTTCAGAATGGACATCAAATGCATTTGATGAATCTGCATTTAGTTATTCTCATGATATGAATATGGATTATCATTATAACGCTTCAGAAGAAGATCATCAAGTGCTAAAGAGAAAAGTAACTAGAGGAGGTTCTTGGAAAGATATCGCTTATTTCATTCAAAACAGCACTAGATCATTCGAATACCAAGATACTGCAAAAAGTTATATTGGCTTTAGATGTGCTATTGACTTTCTTGGAAGAGATAAAAAAGATTTTCAATAAATCTTTTTTTTAAAAAATAAAATAAATTAATCTTTAAAAAAATAAGAAATGAGTTTTGTAGACAAATTATCTAATATTACAGATGCAAGTTGGTATAAAGTTATGATGCCTAAATTATATGGTTGGGGTGCCTCATTAGTAATTATAGGAGCTTTATTTAAAATTGAGCATTGGCCTTTTGCTGGTTTATTTCTAACTATTGGATTAACGACTGAAGCAATAATTTTCTTCTTCTCAGCTTTTGAAAAACCTCCAGTTGAAACTGATTGGTCACTTGTTTACCCTGAACTTGCTAACATGCACGATGGAAATAAAAGACCTTCTCAACAATTAGATGATGCTTTAGAAAAAGCTAAAATTGATAATGAATTAATTGAAAGTTTAAATGAAGGTTTAAGATCTTTTGGAGAATCTGCAAAGCAATTAAATGAAACTGTTACTGCTGCGTCAGCTATTTCTGAGTATAATGGACAAATTCAAGAAGGTGTTAAAAATATGAATGCTTTAAATTCACTTTACGAATTACAACTGCAAACTTCAAATCAACAAATGGAAGCAACTACTTTGTTTTTACAAAACTTACAATCTTCTGTAGATGATTCTAAAAAATTCCAGCAGCAAGTTGCAAGTTTAGCTGATAATCTTGAGGCCTTAAATAAAGTTTATGGAAATATGCTTAATGCAATGAATCCAAATAACAATAATTAATCAGTTAATTAAACTAATAAAGAAAAAATAGATGGCTGGAGGAAACTTATCACCAAGGCAAAAGATGATTAACATGATGTATTTAGTGCTTACAGCATTACTTGCTTTAAATGTTTCAAAAGAAGTTTTAAATTCATTTTTTGAAGTAAATACTGGTGTTGTTAGAACAACAAATAATTTTTCTGCAAAAAATAATGAAACTTACAATGCATTTACCGCTGCTGCAGAACTAAATCCTGTTAAAGCTGGGCCATTCAGAGATCAAGCATTATCAATTAAGAAGGAAGCCGATGCTCTTGTAGATTATATTCAGGAATTAAAGTATAATCTTGTTCTTCTTGCAGATAAAGAAGTTTATTTAGGTCAGTATACAGATCTTGAGGGTGAAGTTATAGAAGGAAATAGAACAGAGCTCCCATGGTCTGATTTGTCAAAGGAAAAAAAGAAACTAAGTATTGCTAATCTAAGTAATAAAGAAAATAGGGAGTCTTCTGGAGAATTATTAGTTAATTCAGGAAAAGCCCTCGATCTTAAAAATTTGATAAAAGATTACAGAGAAAAATTAATTGAAGTTGCAGGTGATAACGATGTTTTAAAGTTTAATATAAATTCGGCTCTTACAACGGCTGATAAAAGATTATCTAGTCAATCTACTAAAATCAGTTGGGAGGTTTATAATTTTGAAGATATGCCTTCAGTTGGTGCTTTAACTTTGCTATCAAAAATGCAATCTGATGTTAGAAATACTGAGGCAGATATCATAAAATTACTTAGAGAGAACATTGATGCTGGTTCATTAAAATTTACCTCTGCCGAAGCAATTCAAATTCCTTCTTCCACTTTCATATTAAGAGGTGATTCTTTTCGATCACAAATTTTCATTTCTGCTAAAGATACAACTCAAGACCCAACTATTTATGTTGGAGATTATGATTCTATTGCTCCAGGACAATATGAGATGATAGGTGATTTTGATACAGTTAAGGTTATTAATGGTAAAGGAATGTTTAGCCGAAGAACTTCTACTGCTGGCCTGCAAAAATGGGGAGGCTTAGTGGCTATGAAAACCGAGACTGGAACTAAGACTTACCCTTTTAGAGGAAGTTATTTAGTTGCTAATAAAACTGCAGTAGTTTCTCCTGTTAATATGAATATTCTTTATCTTGAAGTTGATAATCCTCTTAAAATTTCTGTTCCTGGTTTTTCAGCAGGTGATATAACTGCTTCTCTTACTAATGGTAAACTCGTTTCTACTAAGAAAAATATTGGAGAATACATTGCTAGACCTAATAAAAAAGGAAAAGCTATGGTTACATTATATGCAAAAATTGATGGAAAAAAATCAAAGATGGGTGCAGTTGAATTTAGAGTCAAAGAAGTTCCCCCTCCAAAAGCTAAAATTCAGTTTGCTAGTGAAGCAGGTGGAACAATGATGATTGAAAAAATGAGAATGGTTAACTCAGGTGGTGTTTTAGCTGAACTAAAAGATTTTGATTTTAAAGGAGTTAGATATGTTATTACATCATACAGGTTAACCGGTATGTATAAAGGAGAACAAATGAAGGAAGACACTAAAGGCCCTGCATTTAATGATAAGATGATTAATGTTATAAAGAATACTAAATCAGGAAACACTATTACAATATCCAATATTAAAGCTAAAAGAGTTGATGCTAAAAATACTGCTGTAAGAGCATTAGATCCACTAGTTTTAGAAATTAAATAAAATTAGAAATTATGAAAAAAATAATCGCTATTTCAATATGTTTTGTAACAATATCTATTTCAGCTTCTGCTCAAGATGTTTTGAGTGTTGATGAAATGAATTCTGTTTATAAAAAAGAACAAGTTTTAAATAAAAATGTTAGACAATATACTCATCTTAGAGAGGCAGATGTTATGTGGTCAAGAAAAGTATGGAGAGAAATCGATCTAAGAGAAAAAATTAATCATCCTTTTTATTACCCTGAAAATGATGGTGTTGGTTTTACTATTAATGATAGAAAAAGTCTTATAGATGTTATTTATTCAGCCATTAAAGAAGGAAGTATAACTGCCTATGGTAATGCTGCAATGGATGATGAATTTAGAGAACCTATGTCTCAGGATGAGATAAAAAGTATTGGTGGTGCTAAAGAAGAATTAATTGAAGTTATAGATTGGGATGCTGTAGCTGCAGGAGCTGATCCTGAAGATGCAAAAACAACAATTCTTGAAACATCTCAGTTTGATAGAAATTCAGTGAAAAAATGGAGATTAAAAGAAGAGTGGTTTTTTGACAAACAAAAATCTACTATGGACGTAAGAATTTTAGGCATAGCCCCATTACAAGAGGATAGAGATCAAGTCAATGGAAGATTAACTGGAAGTTTTTCTCCACTTTTTTGGGTTTACTTTCCTGAAGCAAGAGAAGTTTTAATAAATGCAGAAGTATTTAATTCAGTAAAAAATGATGCTGAAAGAAGAACTTATGATGATGTGTTTTGGAAAAGAATGTTTAATAGCACAATTACTATGGAGGCTAATGTTATGAATAGAAGAATTAATGAATATATGGTTGGTCTTGATGCTCTTTTAGAAGCAGAAAGAATAAAAGCTGATATTTTTAATATTGAGCATGATCTTTGGGAATATTAATTTTTTAAAATAATAATTTCTTAAAAGCCCCATACGGGGCTTTTTTAAATTTGGAACAAAATTATAAAATAGCAATAATCGGGCAAGGTTACGTTGGTTTACCTCTTGCAATGAGTTTTAGTAAATTTTACGAAACTGTTGCTTTTGATATTTCTGTAAATAGAATAGATGAATTAAACAGACAATATGATTGTAATTTAGAGGTTGAGATCAAAAAAAATCAATTATTAAAATTTACTTTTAATGAAAATGATTTAGCAGAATGTGATATATATATTGTCACTGTTCCTACTCCTGTTAAAGAAAATAATTTACCCGATCTATCCTATATTAATTCAGCTTCTTTACTTGTTTCTAAATTTTTAAAAAAAGATAACATAGTTATTTATGAATCTACTGTTTATCCAGGTGTCACAGAAGAGATTTGTGTTCCTATATTAGAAAGTATTTCTGCTTTGGTTTATAATAAAGATTTTTATTGCGGTTATAGCCCAGAAAGAATTAATCCTGGAAATAGTTCTAAACAGTTAAATAATATTGTTAAAGTAACTAGTGGCTCTAATATTGTTACAGCTAAAATAGTTGATGATTTATACAGCAAAATTATTGATGCTGGTACATTTAAAGCTTCTTCAATTAGAGTTGCTGAGGCATCAAAGGTTGTTGAAAATATCCAAAGAGATGTTAATATTGCTTTAATGAATGAATTAGCTATAATATTTGACAATATAAATATATCGACTTCCGATGTTCTTGAAGCTTCAAGAACAAAATGGAATTTTCTAGACTTTAAACCTGGTCTTGTTGGAGGTCACTGTATTGGGGTTGATCCTTATTATATGATTTATAAGTCTAAAGAACTTGGATATTTACCGGACTTAATTAATAAATCTAGAGAGCTTAATAATTCTATTCCTATGTATATAGTTAATAAAACGAAAGAGCTATTACTAATTAACAATAAGAAGATACTTAAATCAAAAATTTTAATATTGGGATACTCATTTAAAGAGAATTGTAATGATATCAGAAATACTCAAGTTGAGAAAATATTATCAGGCTTAAATGATTTAGAATGTTTGGTTGATATATATGATCCGCTTTTAAATACTAATCATAATAATTTAATAGAAAATCCGTTTAAATCTTCAAAAAAGTATGATGCTATAATAGCAGCTGTATCGCATGATGAGTTCTATAACTATACAATTAATGATTTTAAACTAATCTCTAATGAAAATCTTGTACTTTTGGATATAAAGAATATGTATAATTTTTCTACATGGAAATTTTAAAAATAAAAAATGACTGAAGAAATTAACTTAAAACAAACATTTACGGATTTTGTAAATTTTATATCTAGAAATAAAAATATTTTATTTGGTTTTATATTTTTTGGTGTTATTTCTGTAATTATTTATCAAAATATAAAGCCTTCCTATTTCGAAACTCAGGCTATATGTATGTCTGGTATTGCTGAGTATGAAAGAATTGAGCAACTAGAAGAATTAAGTCAACGAACTGCTGTGGATTTAATAAATCATCTGCAAATTAATATTTCAAATAAGGATTATACTGAAATTTCTTCTTTGTTAAATCTAACACTTGATGAATCTAAAAGTATTAAAACTATTGAGGCTGAGCAATTATATCAGCAAGATATGAATGAAAAGTTTTATGCCTTAAATAAATTTGAAGTTAGATTGTCTGTTTTTGATAATAATGCTATAGAATCAGTTCAATCAGGATTAATAAATTACTTTAATAATAATGGTTTTATTAAAGATTACCATAATCAATATCTTGAATCTAATGAATCACTAATAGATGATATTAAATCTGAAATGATTGTACTTTCTACAATGAGAATGAATGCTTCAAGTAATAGTTTAGATCTAAGTTCTGTTAATATTATTAGCGGGAAAGATGATAAAACTATTAGTAATCAAATAATTTCTCTTGCTCAATTAAAAGAAGAAATTAGAACTAATCAACTATTGTTGACACCACTAGTTTTTGTTACAGATTTTGCAAAAACTAATAAAACAGAAAGAGATTTATTAATATGGTCAATTCTTGGAGGTTTTATTAGTCTTTTATTTGGTTTGTTATTTTCTTTTGTAAGAGAATTAAAATAATTAAAATAATTAAAAAATGAAAATTGGAGTAATTGGTTCTGGATATGTTGGTTTAGTGGCAGCTGCTTGTTTTGCTGAAATGGGTAATGATGTTATTTGTATTGATATTGATGAGAAAAAGATTAATTCTTTAAAAAATGGTAAAGTCCCAATATATGAGCCTGGTTTAGATTCTCTAGTTATTAATAATTTTAAGAAAGAAAGATTAATTTTTTCTACCAATATTTGTGATGCGTTAAATAATGCTGAAGTTGTTTTTATTGCAGTTGGGACCCCAATGGGTGATGATGGTAGTGCTGATTTGCAATATGTATTAAATGTAGCTAAATCTATTGGAGAAAACATAAATCATCATATAATTGTTGTTGATAAATCAACCGTTCCAATTGGAACAGCTGATAAAGTTAGAGAAACTATTCAAGAATCCTTGGACTTAAGAAAATCTAATTTAACATTTGATGTTGTATCTAATCCAGAATTTTTAAAAGAGGGTGCAGCAATAAAAGATTTTATGCACCCCGATAGAGTGGTGGTTGGCGCAAGTAATAAAGACTCAATTAAAGTTATGAAAGCTCTTTATTCTCCATTTACCGTTAGTTCTAATAGGTTTATTTCAATGGATATTAGATCTGCTGAAATGACTAAATATGCTGCCAACGCTATGCTAGCAACAAAAATATCATTCATAAATGAAATATCAAATATTTGTGAGAAAGTTGGTGCCGATGTGAATCAAGTTAGAAATGGTATCGGATCTGATTCAAGAATTGGATATAAATTTATATATCCTGGCTGTGGCTATGGTGGAAGTTGTTTTCCTAAGGATGTTAAAGCTTTGATAAATATTGCAAATAAAAATGATTACTATCCAAATTTAATAAGCGCCGTAGAAAAGGTTAACGATTTACAAAAAGATGTGTTATTTGCGAAAGTTGTAAAAAATTTCGGAAAAGAATTAAGTGGTAAGAAGTTTACAATTTGGGGACTTTCATTCAAACCAGAAACTGATGATATGAGAGAAGCTCCTTCAATAAATTTAATTAAATCACTAGTTAAAGCAGGTGCTGTAGTTAACGCATATGATCCTCAAGCTATTTATGAGGCAAAATTTTATTTAGAAGGGCTTAAGATTAATTATTTTGATAATAAATACAATGCTCTTAAAAAATCTGATGCTGTAATACTAGTTACTGAATGGAAAGAATTTAGAAGTCCAGATTTTGATAGAATGATTAATCTAATGAATGGTAATGTTTTTATTGACGGTAGGAACCAATTCAATCATGATTATATGAATTCAATAGGATTTCATTATTCCCAAATTGGAGTTAAGTAAATTATACTGTGATTAATTCTAAGTCTTTTTTATCTAAATCTTTAAAGGACTTTTCATTTTTATTTTCATCTAATATCTTAAAGAAAATTCTTGGATTTTTCAGAGAATTAGTTCTTGCTTTTCTTTTTGGCTCATCTCTAATTTATGCGAGTTATCTAATTTTAAAAACTATTACTGATTTCTTTTCTCAATTTACTTTTGGAAATGCTTTACAAGCTAATTTAATCCCAAGGTTTACTAAGTTATTTAAAGATAATACATTACTTAATCTTGTTGATGTAAAAAAATTTTCTAATAAAATATTATTATTAATTTTTTTAATAAGTTTGATTATTCAGTTTTTAATAATCTCATTTATTATTAAAGATTATTATTTAACACTATCATTTATTGCTGTCATTTTATCATCAATTTTAGCAGCAAATTTCTATAACTCTCTTTTCCTGTCAATAATTCAAGCTAAAGGTGATTTTAAAAAATTTTCAATTTCCACAACATTAAATATTTGTATTTCAACAATATTAGTTTATCCCCTTTCTTTTTTATTTGATATTATTGGTATAGCAATAAGTAGATTAGTTGGTGTTATTAGTCTTTCTTATATTTATATAAAGCCATTAACAAGACCTAATCAAGGTTTATTAGTAAACCTCTCAATCAAGGATTTTCAATTTTCAGTAATTTTCCTTTCTAATATTTCATTATTTATTCTTCTTTTAGCAAGATTTATTATTGGTCTTGATGCAAGTAATCAAATTACTTTTTTTAATTATTCTTTTATTTTACTAAATATTTTATTGACATCTATTGTTTTTAACATTAACACAGTTTTTCTTAGGAAATTGTCATTAGTCAAAAGTTTACTTCCCTTACTTTATTCTTTTTTAATTACTTTAATTATTTCTATTTTATTGTATGTAACTGTATCTAAATATAGTATGATAATTGTTGATTTTGTTTATAATAGAGGCGCTTTTAATAATAGTGATGTTATTTCTACAGCCTCTTTTTTATTAGAACTTACTCCTGGCTACATAATTTTAATGTTTGTATCGATTTTTTTTCAACCATTCTTCTCATTAGGTTTAGATAAAATAACGAATATTAGTAATAGGTTTTGTATTGTTTTTTTAATCACTATGATTTGTGTTTTATCTTATATATTTTTAAATAACATTGATTTAAAAAATGCATCTATTTTTTTTGTTAACAGTTTGTCAATCTGTGCTTTAATATTATCCATTTTGTCATTAATCTATTATATAAGACATGAAAATAAATAGTTTATTATCATTTGTTTTTGTTTTAGCTGCTAGTGCTGAAATTGCTATTGGAAGAATTTATGATGAAAGGCTTTCTATTTATGGATTTAACTTATCTATTCTAATAAGCGTTGTTTTTTTTATTTCTTCAATTTTTATCTTTGCCTCTTTTAAGAAAATCATAATTACTTCATCTAAAGTTTATTTATTATTATTCTTTGCTTCTATAGTTCTAATAACTCCAATACTATGGACTGTTTATGGTGCTGAAGAGTATGGTGTTTTAAAGTTTTTTAATTTTGTCTTAATAGCAATTCCTTTAACTCTTATTATCTTAGAGAAGTTTGACGTTACTGATGTAAAGAATATTTTTATCCTACTACTTGGGCTGTCATTTTTACTATTGTTCTTAGCTGTAACTGGTCTATTTGAAACCCCAAGAGCTGATGGTAGAATTAGTATTCTTGGTGGAGGGCCTATAATATTTGGTAGATGGATGGGGTTTGGTGTTTTAGCTCTTTTCTTTCTTCCACTAAAAAGAAAAATATTATTTAGAATACTCTTTATTTCTCTTTTTATAATCTACTGTTTGATTAGCGGAAGTAGGGGGCCATTTACAGCACTAATTATTTGTTTCTTATTTTACCTGTTTATTAATTTTAAAAAAATATTTTTAAGATTTTTGTTATTCTCTTGTGCTTTATTACTAGTTTTTTTAACTACTAATTTTTCAAAAGATATTTCTAAGCTTGGAAGAACAGACCGTGTTTTTTTAAATGTCTCAAAAAAAGGTGGAAGTAACCAATCAACTCAAACAAGATATGAATTGCTAGACAGATCATTTAAAATGATGTATAGTTTTCCTATTGGTGTTGGAGCAGGTAATTGGCAAGTGAAAGCTAATGAATATGATTCTACTCATCTAATGGCTCACGAATATCCTCATAATTTATTTTTAGAGATAATAAATGAATATGGTATCTTGACTGGTATTTTACTACTTATATTTATAATAAAAATTTCATTTACAGCTTTTGCTAAAATGATTAATTATAATAATAAAAATAATTCTTTATATCCTTTTCTCTTTTTCCTTTGGATATTCTTATTGATTAATTCTATGATTAGCGGAAGCTTAAATGACTCAAGACTTTTGTTTGTTGTTGCATCTTGTATAATGATTTCTAAACCTTTAACATTTAAAGTAAATGCATAGTATTTGGAGAAAATATCATGGAGCTCTTATTCCTTGGAAGCCACCACATTTAAAGCTTGATCTTACAGAGGATGAAATAAGAAATAATATAAAAGAGCATAAATCTTTCTTTGCAAGATGGACATCAGAATTCGATTCCAAAAAGCAATCACTTTTTTGGTATATTATTAATGATAAACCAATTAATATAGATGAATACAGTGTTAATACTAGAAGTAAGATAAATAGAGGTTTAAAAAAATTAGTTGCTCGCAAAATTGATAAATCTTTATTACTAAATAGCGGATATGATGTCTATAGAAAAGCTTTAAAAAGGTATAATGTAGTTCTGAATAATTTATCTCTTTCACAGTTTGTGAATGATCTTAATAGTCTTGATGAAAATTGGGATTTTTGGGGTGTTTTTGATAGAAAAAATGATCAGTTAGTAGCTTTTAGCTTAAATAGATTGGTTGATGATTATTGCGACTACTCTACTATTAAATTTGATCCAGAATTTTTAAAAAATTACTCTAGTTATGTGCTTTATTATTCAATGAATAAATTTTATTTGAATGATAAAAATTTTAAGTATGTTAATAATGGAGCAAAAAGTATTTCTCATCAAACAAATATTCATGATTTCTTAATTGATAAATTTAAATTTAGAAAAGCATATTGCAAGATGGAGTTAATTTATTCTCCTACTTTTAAATCATTGGTTAAAGTTTTATTTCCAATTAGAAGTTTAATTAAACTCATTCCATTTAATAGTTTTAGAAAATTATATGTTGTATTGAACCAAGAATATATAAAAAGATTATGTGATGAGATTTATAAAGAGAAAAATAATATTAAGACAACCTTAGTTTTATCAAATGGAAATTTTAAATCAGGCTCCACTTGGGTAAAAGCAATTATAAATGAAATATGTAATTATCAAATTGACAGTTTTCCTAAGGCTTTTCAAAACCCCAAGCATAAAAATTGGATTCACAGATTTAAAATCAAAGATTTTTTATTATCTAGTTCAAGTAAGGAAAGTTTATTGTGGATTAGTAAAACTCATATTTTTCAAAGCTCTATTATTAATAATATTTTAATTAATCAGAATAACATTAAAGTAATTAACATTGATAGAGATATTAAGGATGTTTTAGTTTCACATTATCACCATCTTCTTAATTCAAAAAAAATTTCTAGTGATTTTAATTCTTACTTTAGGAAGTGGGGAAAATTTAAAGCTAAGCAATGTATCGATTACAATAAGGCCTGGAAAGATTATGATTGTTTAAAATTAAAATATTCTGATCTTCAGAATGATAACACATCCACAATTTTAAAAATAGCAGATTATTTAGACTTTAAAATTACAAATAAAAAAATTCAATATATTCAAAAAGAAACGGATATAAAAAAATTAAGACATACTTCAAAGCAGAAAAATCTTAATGAAGAAGATTGGTTTTACAGAAAAGGTATTATTGGCGATTGGAAAAATTATTTTGATAATGATATGTTAATTAAGATTAAAGATATTGAATCAAATAATTTAAGTTTTTCTGAAACAATTTCTTATTTTATTAAATTTACCTTTAGATTAAAGCTAAAATATTTTCTTTATAATTATTTTCCTTATTTGTATGTTAAGTTTGATAAGTTTTTTTAATGAATAATCTAATTTCTATAATAACGCCTTCCTACAATACTTCTCTTTTTTTAGATGATTGTATAAAATCAGTATTAGATCAATCTTATACTAATTGGGAGATGTTGATTGTTGATGATGCATCACATGATAATTCAAAATCTATAATCTTGCAATACTCCAAAAGTGATAATAGAATAAAGCCTTTATTTCTAGATAAAAATATTGGAGCTGCTGCCTCAAGAAATATTGCGCTAATCAATGCAAAAGGCGATTATATTGCATTTTTAGATAGTGATGATCTTTGGGTAAAAGAAAAATTAGCTGTTCAGCTTAAATTCATGATTGAGGAAAATATTAATTTTTCATTTTCCTCATATCATACAATATCTAAGAACGGATTAGTGCTTGGAAAAAAAATTACAGCCCCATCTCAAATTTCTTATAATGGCTATCTTAAAGATACCATAATAGGGTGTCTAACTGTAATGCTTAAGAGATCATTTTTTAAAGACCTTCAGATGCCTTTGTTAAGGTCATCGCATGACATGGCTCTTTGGTTAAATCTTATGCGTAGTGGTGAGAATGCCTTTGGGATTAATCAATCATTAGCAAAATATAGGATTGTAGATTCTTCTAATACAAGTAATAAATTTAAAGCAGTATTAGATGTATGGAGAGTTTATAGAGAGCATGAAAAATTAAGTTTTATATTCAGTGTCTATAATTTTATATTTTATATTTATAATGCAATCAAAAAAAGATTTTAAATGATAAAAAGAATTTTTGATCTATTTTTTTCAATTTCTGGTGTCATTATACTAATGCCAATTTTTTTGATAGTATCTATTTTGATAAAACTTGATTCTAATGGGCCAGTTTTGTTTTTGCAAAATCGCGTTGGACAGTATGCTAATATTTTTCAAATAATAAAATTTAGAACTATGAATGTCAATCAAAATAGCAATTTAACTATTTCTATTGCTGGTGATAAAAGAATTACAAGAATTGGAAAAATATTAAGAAAATATAAAATCGATGAATTGCCTGAATTAATTAACATTCTTAGAGGTGAAATGAGTTTTGTAGGTCCAAGACCCGATGTTGCTGGCTATGCTGATAAATTATTAGGTGATGATAGAAAAATTCTTCAATTAAGACCTGGAATTACTTCTTCAGCTAGCTTAAAATATTCTAATGAAGAGCATCTTTTGTCAATTCAAAAAAACCCTAAATCCTTTAACGATAATATTATATTTCCTGACAAGGTTAGGATGAATTTGAAATATTATAAAAATCATAATATTTGGCTTGACATTAAGATTATATTTGCTACTGTATTTAGATTAAATTATTAATTTGACCAGCAATAATAAAATATGGTTGTCATCTCCTCACATCTCATTAAATGAGCAGAGGTATGTTAATGAAGCCTTTAAAGCTAACTGGATTGCTCCAGTGGGTCCTCATATTGATGCTTTTGAAAATAATCTTTCCAAAATATCAAATAATTACCATGTTGTAGCACTAAATAGTGGCACAGCTGCTATTCACCTTGCTTTATTAGTTTTAGGTGTTAAAAGAAATGATAATGTTATCTGTTCTTCTTTTACATTTGCTGCATCTACTAATCCAATTGTTTATTTAGGTGCTCGGCCAGTTTTGATTGATAGTGAAAAAGAAACTTGGAATATGTGTCCAAATTTACTTGAAAAGGCTATTGTAGAATTATCTGCTAAAAATGAAAAACCAAAAGCTATTGTTTTAGTTCACTTATATGGTTGTCCCGCCAAACTAACAGAAATAATTAGTATTTCAAAAAAATACAATATTCCTATTATTGAAGATGCAGCAGAAGCAATAGGTTCTACATTTGATGATAAGCCTTTAGGAACTTTTGGGGATCTTGGTGTCTTTTCATTTAATGGAAATAAAATAATTACAACATCAAGCGGAGGTGCTTTAATATCTAAAAATACTAGTTTTATTAAAAAAGCAAAATTCCTTGCTACTCAAGCAAGAGAAGATTCTCCTCATTATGAGCATAAAGAAATAGGCTATAATTATAGAATGAGTAATGTTTGTGCCGCTATTGGTTTAGGTCAACTTGAAGTACTTAACAAAAGAGTAGAAAAAAGAAGATATATTTATGACTATTATAAAAATAAATTATCAGAAATAAAACAAATTAAATTTTTAGACGAATTACCAGGTTATGTGTCAAATAGGTGGCTCACAACTATTTTATTTGAAGAAGGTGCTGTAATAAAAAGAGAAACTGTTCGTTTAAACTTGTTGAAATATAATATTGAATCTAGACCTCTATGGAAGCCGATGCATTTACAGCCAGTATTTAAAGATTGCCAAGTGTTTGAAAATGGCGTAAGTGAAGATATTTTTAATAGAGGTTTGTGTCTGCCTTCTGGCTCAAATATGAATGATTTAGATCTAAATCGAGTTATAGAAAATATAAAAACCTTACATGAAAGCTAATTTTCTTAATTTAGATAGATTTTTTAAGAAGCTTCTGATGATATTATCCGATCAGATAGTTTTACTTTTCTCTCTGTTATTAGCATTTTTTTTAAGATTTGGTGATCTTAACCAATCACTTTATTACATAAATTTAAATTGGTGGTTATTCTTAATTATTCCATTAATTACAACTGTGTTTTTTATAAGGTTTGGTTTATATAGAGCTATCTTAAAGTATATTGGTACACGACTTGTTTTTACTTCTTTTAAGGCTACAACTTTTAGCTACTTAATCATTATCCTAATTTTATTTTTTTATGACCCAAGTCAATTTCCTAGATCAATCCTTCTAACCTTTTGGTTTATTTCAAATGTTTTATTAATTATTTCAAGATTTATTTTTAAAGGTGTATTATACTCATGGGATAGTTTTCAAATTAATAGAAAAAATATTTTAGTTTACGGCGCAGGAAAAGCTGGCGTTCAAATTTCAGAAAGTTTGAAAAAAACAAATGACTATAAAGTTGTTGGTTTTATTGATGATGATACAGAAAAAGTTTCCACTTTAGTAAATTCAATTGAGGTTTATGATTTTAAATCCTTAAATTCTATAATTCAAGATCAGAATGTAAAAAGTTTAATTCTCGCTATTCCTTCTGCTAAGCAAAATGAAAGACAAGCAATTTTAAAAAAACTTTCTAGGTTTCCTCTAGAAGTTAAGTCATTACCTAATTTAGATGATATTGAAAATGACTTAATAACTTTAGAGCAAATAAAGTTTGTAGAAGTTGATGATATTCTTGGTAGAGAGGTTGTATTGCCTAAAGAAGAGTTACTTAAAAAAAATATTGAAGGAAGAAATATTCTAATAACTGGTGCAGGAGGCAGTATTGGATCAGAGCTTTCCAGACAAATTAAAATTTTAAATCCCTCCTTAATTATTTTATTAGATAATTCTGAATTTAATTTATATAATATTCATCATGAACTAACCATATCAAATGGGGTAGATGTTATACCTATTTTATCGACTGTTACAAATTATCATCAAGTCTATAATTTAATTAAAAAATATAAAATTCATACAATATATCATGCAGCAGCTTATAAACATGTTCCTATGGTTGAACTAAATGTTGTTTCTGGAGTGTATAATAATGTTATTGGCACATATAATGTAACTAAGGCAGCAAAAGAATTAAAAGTAGCTAATATGGTTTTAATTAGCACAGATAAAGCAGTTAGGCCAACTAATGTAATGGGAGCCTCTAAAAGATTATCAGAATTTATTTTACAGGCTTTTGCAGAAAATAATATTTATACTTGTTTTTCTATGGTTAGGTTTGGTAATGTTATTGATTCCGCTGGATCAGTTGTGCCTTTATTTAGAAAACAAATTAAGCATGGTGGTCCTGTAACTGTAACTCATCGAAATATTACAAGGTACTTTATGTCTATACCAGAAGCAGTACAATTAGTATTGCAGTCTGGCTCAATGGCAAAGGGAGGCGATGTTTTTGTGTTAGATATGGGAGAACCAATTAAAATTTTAGATCTAGCTTATAGAATGATTCATTTAAGTGGTTTACAGCCTATTGATAATGAGAATCCTGATGGAGACATTGAAGTTAATTTTACTGGCCTACGACCCGGAGAAAAACTCTATGAAGAACTTTTAATTGGTGATAATGTCATTCAATCTAAACATCCAAGAATCATGCAGGCTCGAGAAGAAAAATTAAGTTTAGAAAAGGTAGAAGAATTTATAGAAAAGATAAAAAAATCACGTGATCTTCAAGATGAAAGCTCTATAAAAAGTGTTTTGTTAGACTATGTGAAAGGATACAGTACTGAGTTTGAATATAAATAATAAATTTACCCTATGAACATATATATTATTGGCTCTGGAACATTTGGTACTGCGATTGCTAATTCTTTAGCACAGAATCAAAATAATAATGTTACTTTATATTCTAGGTCACAACAGATAGTGTATGATATAAATCAAAATAATATTAATCATAAGTATTTTCCAAATACTAAGCTTAGTGCTAACATAAAAGCTACTGATAATACCGATAGAGTTTCAGAATTTGATATTGTTTTTTTAGCAATTCCATCTTCAGCTATTATAAAATGTATATATGATTTTAAAGATAAAATTTCTAATGATCAGATTATCGTTAATCTTTCCAAGGGTATTTTTGAAAATGGTGAAATTATTACAGATTATTTAGCAAATTTTTTTAATACAAAAAACATTGTCAGCTTAAAGGGTCCTTCTTTTGCTATTGAAATAATGGAAAATGCAAAAACCTTATTAACTCTTGCGTATTCTAAAAGATCTCAATTTGACATACTCTCACAATTATTCAAAAAAACAAATATTTTTTTAGATTCTACAAAAGATATAAAAGGTGTAGAAATATTAAGTGTAGTTAAAAATATTTATGCTCTTTTTATTGGTATTATTGATGCAAAATATAATTCTCATAACACTAGATTTATGTTTATGACAAAAGTTTTTTCTGAAATTAGAATGCTTAATAAGTATTTTGGAGGAAATGAAAATACTCTATTTCTGTCATGTGGTTTAGGCGATGCTTGCTTAACTTCTTTAAATGATTTAAGTAGAAATAGAACGTTAGGATTGCTGATTGGTAAAGGTTTTTATGAGTCAAATAGTAAAGATAATACTGTTGTTATTGAAGGGTTAAATTCAATTAATACTATCTACTCTTTAATTGATAAAAATTTGATTATTAATTTTCCAATTTTAAGTAAACTTCATTTTTATTTGAATTCTGATGAAAGAAGATTCAATATAGATGTAAATGAAATGTTTAATAGTAAATAATGAAAAAAAGAATTTTAATTACTGGAGGTGCAGGTTTTATTGGTTCTCATCTTGTTAGGAGATTTGTAAGAAAATATTCTGATTATCATATATATAATTTAGATCTTCTAACATATGCTGGTAATCTAGAGAATTTAAAAGATATTGAGAGATCTGAAAACTACACCTTTATAAAAGGTGATATTACCGATCAAAATTTTATTAATAAAATTTTTGAAAAATATAAATTTGATTCTGTTATTCATTTAGCAGCGGAGTCTCATGTTGATAGATCAATTAATGATCCATTACTTTTTGCAAAGACTAATATTTTAGGCACAATGATATTATTAAATTCTTTTAAAGAATTATGGAAAAATAATTGGACTAATAAATTGTTTTATCATATAAGTACGGATGAAGTTTACGGTTCTTTAGGTGAAGCTGGATTATTTAAAGAAGACACCTCTTATGATCCTAATTCTCCATATTCTGCCTCAAAGGCTAGTTCTGATCATTTTGTCAGAGCATATGGAGAAACATACTCTATGCCTTATGTAATTACAAATTGCTCAAATAATTACGGACCATATCAATTCCCTGAAAAACTAATTCCTCTTTTTATTAATAATATACTATGTAACAAATCTTTGCCCGTTTATGGCGATGGAAATTATACAAGAGATTGGTTATATGTTGTTGATCATGCTAAGGCAATTGATCTTGTTTTTCATAAAGGAAAGAATCGTCATACTTATAATATTGGCGGTTTTAATGAATGGAAGAATATAGATTTAGTAAAATTACTGTGTGATTTACTTGATGAAAAACTTGATAGGTCAAAAGGGACAAGTCGACAGTTAATCACATTTGTTAAAGATAGGGCTGGACATGATTTAAGATATGCTATAGATGCTAACAAAATTCAATCAGAGTTGGGCTGGAGTCCTTCTGTAACATTTGAGCAAGGTTTGTCTAAAACTATAGATTGGTATTTGCATAATAAATTATGGCTAGAAAATACTACATCTGGTCGCTATAAAGAGTACTATAAAAATCAATACAATAATGTGTAATTATACAGACATTATTTATGTCTAATTTTTTTTTATCTTTTCGTAAACATTTCTCTTTTGTAATAATTGCTTTTGGTTCACTCTGTTTTTTCTTAGTTAATTTTTTATTAAAAGATTATCTCTCGCAAGATAATTATGGAACATACTCCATTTTTATAACATACATATCATTGTTGTCATCTTTTGGGATGCTTGGCTTTGAACAAACTTTAATTAGAACTTCTAAAATAAAACAAAAACTGGAAATTGAAAAATCAGTTATTCTCCCTTCCTTTATATCAGTTTTTTTTGTTTCTATAGTTGGTTCTTATTTGATTATTAATAACTATGAAATCGGATTAGATTATTATTATCTTTTAACATTATCTACTTTGGTTATTTTAACAAAATTAGTTTTCAATTTAAGTCGAATGATGTCAAAATTTATATTTTCTCAATTGAGTCTTAACTTTTGGAAAATTGGTTTATTTCTCATAACTCTATATTTAGTATTCTTTGAGATTAAAATTAAAATCTTAGATTTATTTCAATATGTTTTAATTTTATTTTTTGTTAGTGGAATTTTAATTTTCCCTTTGTTTAAGCAGATAGTTGTTGTTCATGAAAAAAAAATAATAGCATTGATTAAACAATCTTTATTATTTTTTCTTACATTATTTACGATTTCTTTGATAAGTTTTGGTGATAGATTTTTTATTGAAAATAGATTTGGACTTTCCGAAATGGGTAATTATTTTTTTTATATTAATATTTTCTTATTTCCTTTTATGCTCTTTCAAAATTATATTGGCTTTAAGGAGATAATTGTTTTTAAAAAAGATTTTAGTCAAAAAATGTTAAATGATAAAATTGTTTTAGCACAAAAATATTCTTTATGTTTTTCAATTGTTCTTATTATATCTTTGTGTTTAATAGAATATTTAAATATATACGATTTGCAAATTCTTTTAAATTTAGATATTATTATTCCTTTAATAATACTGGGAAATATTAAAGTTATTTATTCGCTACTTTCTTCTGCAGTAGGGGCGGTTGCTAATGATAAGATGCTCATTGACATAAATATTAAGTCTATCTTTAGTATATTTTTGATAATGCCTTGTATTTATTATTTTGCATTTAATATTTCTATAACTATTTTTTTTATAATAACTTTATGGCTAATTCGCAGCTTAATTTGGTATAAACAATTATTAAAATATGAGAATTAGATATGAACTTATAATGTGGTTGCAACATTTTTTAAAATTCGTACCTGGAAAAACAGGTTGTTTTTATAGAAAATTTTTTTTACCATATAAAAGTGGTAGTAGTTCATTTATTTGGGATGGTGTACATATTGATAGTCCATCAAAACTAACCATTGGAAATAATGTTTCTATTAACCGAGGTTGTATCATTAATGCCGGTGGAGATGTGTCTGTTTCTGATGATGTGTTAATTGGTCCAGAAGTAATTATTTATTCTCAAAATCATATTTATAAAAATCTTGAAAAAAAAATTAGTGAACAAGGATATCTTACCTCTTCTGTTTTGATTAGTGATAATGTTTGGATTGGAGCTCGATCAATTATCTTGCCAGGCGTAAAAATAGGATCTAATTCTATAATTGGCGCCGGCAGTGTTGTAACAAAAGATGTGCCATCAAATTGTGTCTATGCTGGAAATCCAGCGAAATTAATTAAGCAGAGATAGCCTGTGTCTTATGATATTTTAATTTATTTTTCACTTAGTTTTATCTCAATATTTTTAGGGTTACTCTATTTTTTTTATCCAAAAAAATCTTTAACGATATTCTTTGCCATAGGATTAATAATTCCAACATCAAATCAATTTATGAACTTCATTTCATTTAATGGGGTGTATTTCTTTGACTATTTTTTTTTAACTCTTTTATTGTATTATTTAATTACTCTGTCGATTAAGAAAAATATTTTTAAAGAAAATATTTTTAACATAGCATTATTTTTATTTTTTTTTATTTTGTATACACTTTTAGCAGTTAGTAATTCTGTAGATATTGATAAATATTTATTAAGAGATTTACGACCTGTCTTGCTATTGGGTTATGCTTTTATTTTAAATTCAATTCTAAATAAACCTCAAATTTCTTTCAAATCTTTAACTAATGTTTTATTATTTGTTTTCGTATTTAAAATATTATTTTTCATCTTACTTCTGTATACTTTTTCATTTGATGATCAGTATTACCAAAACAATATTTTTAGATATTTTGATGCAGTAACTTTCATAGCCTCTTTATTTTTAATTTCTTGTATTTTTTTAAAAGAATTGATGTTAAATGAGATATCAAAAATTAAACTAAATTTAATAATCTCTTTTGCATTAATAATTATTTTAATATCTAACCTTAGGATATTAATATTTGCAATTGTTTTTATTTATTTTTTCTTTTCAAAAAGAAATTTAATTAAAAAGATTTTATATGCCTTAATTCCAATAGTTCTATTTGTTATTTACAGTTATGCTATTAGTGCAAATAGAGTTGTTGATTCTAATTCTGATATTGTAACACTGCAGATTATTTCTAGATTTGCCCCTGCCGTTGAGAAAATTATTGAAATGGAGCCTCATCAATTTATTTATGGTTTAGGATTTGGGACCTATTTTGAAATTCCATGGTTTGAGTATAGATCTCTAGATACTAAGTTGAATACCATTGATTCAACCTATCTTACTCTTTTTGTCAAATATGGAATGTTTTGTATTTTACTTTTAATTCTCTTCTTCAGGTTATTGCTTTTTAATATAAGACAAACAAAGATTAGACGTTCTATATTAGTTTTTTACTTTATTATTTTCATCACTATGTCAACCTTATATCAATCAGGTACTATTTTCCATTTCTTATTTTTAAATTTGTTGTTCTTATCTCTAAATAATGAAAATACTTCACGTTCTATATCAATCAATTCCTAATACTGCCGGTTCAAGTATAAGATCTAGAGATTTAATTAATTCTCAATTAAAAAACGGTATAACACCTGTTGTCATTACATCTCCATTCCAGCCTCCTTTAGAAGTGGACTTGAAAAAAGAAAATATTGAAGGAGTTATTTATTATAGAACATTTTCAAATAATAGTAATGAAATTGTTGCTGAAGGAAATACTAGCCTGGTCATTCAGTTAAAAAAGATTATTCAATTAGTGAAATTTACCAGAACAGTTTATGGTATTGCTAAAAAAGAAAAAGTGCAATTAGTTCATGCTCATGCAATGTTTTTTTGTGCTATAGCTGCTTTAATTACGAGCTTTAGATTAAAGATTCCTATGGCTTATGAAGTTAGATCTTTATGGGAAGAGAGATACAAAAGGAAAAATATTTTTAAGCATGTTATTTTTTCTATAATCACTTATTTAGAAACATTTTCTATGTACTATAGTGATCGTATTGTTGTAATCAATAATGCTTTAAAAGATAATATTTCAAAAAGATATTTCCTTAAAAATAAAATAATATCTATAGTTCCGAATAGTGTTGATGTTTCTAATATAAAGATAATTGAAAAAAAAAATAAGGACTTAGTTTTTGGATATATTGGGACTTTAAGTCCTTTAGAGGGTTTAGATTTATTAATTAAAGTCTTTAATCAATTACATGCTGATGGGTTGACTAATAAGCTTATCTTTTATGGAGACGGTATTGAAAGGAAAAATTTAGAGCTTCTGGCATTAAATAATCCATTAATTCAATTTAAAGGTAGCTTTCTACCCTCTCAAGTTTCACAAGTATACAGTAATGTTGATGTAGTTGTTAATCCAAGGATAAGTAATTTACTTACAAATTCTGTTACTCCTTTAAAACCTCTTGAGGCTATGGCATATAGAAAATTAGTCATTGCTAGTGATGTGGGTGGAATGCATGAGTTAATTAAAAATGAAAAAACTGGTTTTCTTTTTAAAGCGGAATCTGAATCTGCTCTAAAGAAAATCATTATTGATGTTCTAAAAAATAAAAAGATTAATGTTGTAATTGATAATGCTTATAATGAAATTTTAGAAAACAGAAATTGGCACATAAATTCTCTAAAGTATACTAGTATATATAATGATTTAATTAATGAAAAATAGAATTGATTTCTTAGGCATTCCTGTTGATGCAATCACAATGGAAGATACATTACAAAAAGTAGAAGATGCTGTTGTAAATAATAAGTGTATTCATCATTCTGTGATTAATGCTGGTAAGGTGGTTTTAATGCAAAAAGACCATGTTTTAACTCAAAGTGTTGTTAGTGCAGATTTGATAAATGCAGATGGGCAAAGTATTGTATGGGCAGCTCGTTTTCTTGGATTAAGAATTCCAGAAAGAGTTGCTGGTATAGATTTAATGGAAAATCTAGTTTCTTTATCTCATAAAAATAGTTACAAATGTTTTTTCTTAGGATCATCTAAAGAAGTTGTTGAAGCTCTAGTGGCTAAATATTCTAAAAAATATTCTAAGAATATGATTGCTGGATCCAGAAATGGATATTTCAACTCAAATGAAGAAAAAGATATTGTAGAAGAAATAACTAATTCAGGAGCTAATATTTTATTTGTTGCCATTACTTCTCCTAAAAAAGAAATATTTTTAAATAGATATAAAGAAGATCTAAAATGTATAAATTTCATTATGGGTGTTGGAGGTAGTTTTGATGTGATTGCCGGCAAAGTAAAAAGAGCTCCCTTAGCTGCTCAAAAACTTGGCTTAGAATGGTTGTATAGACTGTTGCAAGAACCTCGAAGAATGTGGAAAAGATATCTTGTAGGCAATTTGAAGTTTATATATCTAGTAATAAGGAAGAAGTTTTTTTGAAAATTTTGATAATTTGCTACTTATTTTTATTTTATGTTAAGTTTGCAAACTAAACTCAACTTTCTCTTTAAATCAAGATGAAAAAAATATTATTAATTTTTGGAACTAGACCTGAGGCTATTAAAATGGCTCCACTAGTCAAAGAGTTCCAGAAA